>OLPF01000575.1_pt1 | contig 37898 bp, 39 predicted proteins | sample 1673121 | NCBI WGS metagenome assembly OLPF01 (sample SAMEA3136756, study PRJEB25190) | human gut metagenome
ACGCTTTACAGCTTATGCTGGGCTTCGGCATATTTGTCGTAGTCTTACTAGCATTGGTTGTTGAGCTGATTAAAAATCAGCAAAAAAAATGGCAATTATAAGTGCATACTTATAAGTAAAAATTATGAAGAAGTAGAAGATATAATCAAAAATTTATGTAAATAAAAGGAGGTTAGAAAATGAATAGAATTGAAAAATTAAAAAAATTTTTAAAAACTTAAAACCATCCGGGCTATTTAAGTGTCTATTAGACAGAAAGGCTAAAAAAACAACATTTTGATGGTATTGCGAAAGGGGAAAAAAGAAAATGAAAAAGTATGTAAAAAAAGTTTCTGTAATTATTTTAGCACTTCTGGTATCGCTGGCAATGGTAATGCCGGTATCGGCGGCATCTGTCAGCCTGAATCGCAGATCAGCATCCGTGACTGTTGGAAAAACGGTTAAATTAAAAGTAAAAGGAACACGTAAAAAAGCAAAATGGAGTTCTTCCAATTCCAAAATTGCTACAGTAAATAAAAATGGTGTTGTAAAAGGAAAAAAAGCCGGTCAGGTAAAAATTACTGCCAAGATTGGAAAAAAGAAACTGACATGTAAAGTAAATGTCAAGAAAGCAAAAAGCAAAGCTAAAACCAATACTAATACTGCACAGAACACAAATGTAAGAAAAGTGGTGGCAAAAGGAACGACATATGACCATGGAATTACCTATGAAGCATATCTGTATAATGACAGAACAATTGAAGTAGAAGTTACTAATGGAAGTAATTCTGGTATTGCTTTTGGATGGTCAACCAGTGATTTTAATATGGCTGTAAAAACAACTGCAGGTACTTATAATATTCCTGTAAATGTATTGAAGTCCGTAGAAAATGGGGGCGTAAGTTACCAGAGAGTGCAGCCGGGCGCAAAATCTGGCTGGATAATTACTCTGGGAAATAAAATACAGGGGAATGTTCAGAGCGTTATTTTCAGTGGCATTTATCCACTGAATGCAAATGGGCTTCCGACTTTTGACTGGAGCAGCAGAACCTATATTAATTATAGCGTCAGCATGAATTTAAGATAATTCAGAAAACGGTAAATAGTGGACAAAAAGAGAATCCAGAGTGAAAGTCTTAGGTTCTCTTTTGCAGATATGTGGAGGGGCAATATGAAAAAAGCAAAGACAAAAATCAGAATATGGATGTACCTGTTATTGTCCATAGTTGGTATTATACTGGGCGTGGTAACCTGTCAGGCCGACAACAATGTTCTGATTCCAATTACAGGTGTCTGCCATTACGGCGAAGCACAGAGATTTGTAAAAATTTTAAATGAAAAAAGAAAAGCAAAGAATCTTGCAGAATTAAAGCCCACCAGTGGGTTGACTGAAGCAGCTATGCAGAGAGCAGCAGAAATAGTAGTCAGTTTCACACATCGTTGTCCGTATAATGAAAATTCTACAGGGTGCTATGATGCGTTGGAAAGACTGGGATTTGTATATTCTAATCGAGGAATTACCCGCGAAGATCAGTATGGAACTATTTATGTGGCTAAAACAGGAGATTTTTATTTAGTTCATGAAAACATAGGTTCCGGATTTGGAAATGCGGAGACAGCAGATTATTTTTGGTCTGGATCACCATTACATAACGCTGCTATGATGGCATCCGAGATAAGATATTGTGGAGTAGGTGTTCTGGATTACCATAATACGTCCTATTGGGTGTTTGTGGGATCAGGAGATCCGTGTGGAGAGGTCATTAACACGCAGAGTGATAAGGAGAGGACTTTTCATGTAATTGCAGATGTACAGCAGTTACAGCTAAAAACAGGAGTAAGATCTATCCGGCTGCAATACGGAACATCTACAAGAGACAATATGGAATTTTGTACAAAGTATTCAGAGGGATATACGTTCTATGCAGAGTCCTCCAGTCTTTTTACAATTACAAATAATAATCCTGAGCTTATTGCTGTAGACAGTCTGGGAAAAATCAGAGGTAAAAAAGTCGGAACCGGAAGTATTGCGGTCAAAATAAAAAATGGCGGAACTTATACAGTCCCCGTGACAGTTGAAAGACAGACCGGAGCACAGTACGGAACCGAAGTAAAAAAAATCACAGCGTCACTTGAAAAAACAGAATATACATATAATGGCGAAGCGATTGAACCCAAACCTGTAGTCAGAGATATGGATGGTACGATTATGAAGGAAAGCACAGACTATGTGCTGGAATATGAAAACAGTGCAGGTTGCCCTCCGATTTCTACAGATGTGGATAAAGAAACAATATATGCCTGCGTGCGTATATATTCTGCCAAAGGATCTTCATATGGAAATTATGATGGCGCGCTATTGGCCAAAGTAGATTATCATATAAATACAAGCCGAAGCTATTATGAAATGACACTGGATAAGAAAATCTATGAAGGGATTCCGTACAGAGAAATAGAGCCGAAAGTAACTGTGAAAATTAAATCCAGCGGAAAGATTCTGAAAGAAGGCGTAGATTATTTCCTGCGCTACGATAACAATTATGTACCGGACAGCGGAATCAATGAAGGACAGATTACAGTATATTCCACTCTGAAAAATCAAAGTACTCATTGTACGGTGAATGGGAAGTTGATGAATTATCAGGGAACTCCTGTATATGGAATTCTGAAATTTCAGATAAAAAACAAAGATGAAAAAATCACACCTACAGTAAAGAATAATACAACAGTAAATACTGTAAAGATGAAAGCGTCATTCAAAAAGACAACAGTTGTTTATAATGGAAAGGCTCAGAAACCACAGATAAAAGAAGTAAAAGTCGGAAATAACAAAATTTCATCGAAATATTATTCGATATCCTATAAGAATAACAAGAACGTAGGAACCGGATATGCTGTAATCCGAGGAAAAGGAAAATATAAATCTTATTCCTGTACTGTGAAGTTTAAGATCATTCCGAAGTCGACAATGATTAAAAAAATAACTGCAGCAAAAAATACTGCAAAAGTAAAGTGGAAAAAGGTGAGTGGTGCAGGCGGTTATCAGATTCAGTGTTCGACAAGTAAGAATTTTAAGAATGCAAAGACAAAAACTGTAAAAAATATTACTGCTTTAAAGATATCAAAGCTGTCAGGAAAGAGAACATATTATGTAAGAATACGAAGCTGGAAAAAAGTCGGAAAAAATGTATATTACAGTGGTTGGAGCAAGGCGAAAAAAGTGAAAATAAAGTAGTGGATTTGAATTGACAGGATATATGCAGGGGGGTATTATAAAGCCATGAAATGCAAATAAAGAAGGGAAGAGAAAATAAAAGAACAAAGAAAAAAGCAAGAATCAAGAGTCTTCAATATAATGTGAATGGTCCTTTGACAATAGGATTTGTCATCTTGAATCAGGGAATAGGTTATAATATTTTCATCAGATGGATGTCGTATTAAAATATAAAGGAAAGAGTATTGCTACAGGATCATTTGGCTGGAATAATAAATGCATTTCGCCGCGTCCGCATGATGATACTATATGGGCTAAATTTACGAAGCAGCAGGTTAAAAGTGTAATAGATTTAACAAAATATGGTAATGATGTATGGTCTAGTATTGCCGCATACTAAGCAATAAATTGATTAGTATCAGTTGTGATGAAAATCCTCTTATGTAGAGTTAGGTTATTTAACTTGTCTGCTTAAGGGGATTTTTATTTTATAAAAATAAAACCAGTTACCGAAGTTAAGTGTTAAAAGATAAAAGGAATGCTTTCGAAAACAGATGGAAAGGAAAGAAAGAGAATGAAAATGAGTAGTGCAAGAACAGTTCTGATACTTGTAGCTGCCTGTTGCATATTCGGCTACGGGGGATACCGTTATGCAGGAGAAAAGTTACAGAAAAAGTACGATAAAGATCTTGAGGATATGCGTGATACGCTGAGTGAGCAGGCGCAAAAAGAAGAAACGGCAGAATTAGATGCAGATACAGAGAAAAATACAAACGATTTCGGAATTTCAGACGAAGAAATTAAAGAAACTATGAAGTTGCTTCGAAATACGGACGTCTACATGATTACAAGTGATGAAAAGATGAATATCCGCAAAGGGCCATCCACACAGGATGAAATTATTGGTAATATCGGACGTGGAAGCGTAGTGATGGCCACAGGAGAAAAATCGCAGGATCAAAAATGGGCGCGTGTTCTGTGGGATGCCGAGAATGAGCAGGAAGCATGGATGTACATAGCCGGAACCACGACAAAACACCTGGAAGGGAATGCAATTCAAGTGCTTTCAGAAATTGGTCTGTACTATAAGGAGGTGGCGAATCAGTCAATTAATGCGCACAATCAGGTTGTAGAAGAAGCAACCAGCAAATTAAATGCTGCATCCTCCAGCGCGCAGGAAATGTATGAGGAATATCAGAAGCTTGGCGATAAGTACGATACTGTTGTAACAGAATATAATACATTGACTGGGGAGTACAATAGTTTACAGGAAAAGTATAATGGACTATTGGCAGAATACAACAATCTTGTAGACACATACAATCAACTGAAAAATATATATGAAGATGCTTTTGCTCAGTAAGATTTAAATATTTGATAATTTTAAATACATTTTGACTATGATTAAGTCAAATGATTCTGTGAATTATATAGACAGAATAAAGTAAAAATGTAATAATAAGAAATATTAATAGCTGAGGCTAACAGGAAGGAGAAAAAAGATTGAAAAAAACATGGAAAAAATTAATGACAGTCATAATGGCGGCAATAATGCTTCTGATGACAGCGACACCGGCATTTGCAGCGAATGATACGGAATTGTATATTTCGGATAAGCTGACCCTGTCACTGTATTCTAAGGAAACAGTCAAAAATGCTTATTTTTCCAATACGTCATATATTGCATATTTAGGAAAAGGAAAGGTATCTGTAAAATCAAGTAATCCAAAGGTTGCAACTGCAAAGGCAAAATCTCAGATGCTTGAAGTTGTAGCAAAGAAACCGGGAAAGACAACAATTACTGTAAAAAAAGGATCAAAAAGCTATCGTTGTAAATTAACAGTAGCCAAATATGCAAGTCCGGTCAGCTCGATAAAAATTGGCAAGACAACGATTTCAGGAAAGAAATTCAACAAAAACGCTTATATCTACCAGAAATATTCCAAATATGCTGGCAAAAAGGTTGCAATCAATGTCAAAGCCAAAAAAGGATGGAAATTACTGGAATTGAGCTATGGCCAAAGAAACTGGAAAAAGGCAAAGAACATTAAAAACGGTTCAACAGTACGTGTAAAAGGCGGCGCAGGATTTGGAGTACTGGCATGCATGCAGAATACAGCTACACAGCAGATAGAGTTCGTTATTGTGCTTTATAAATAATATGGCAAAAGCTTATGTTGGGATTATGCTCAACATAAGCTTTTTGTGAAATAACTATTGTTGGGTTGAAGACGGAAACTTGTATTCTACGGTAGTGATAAGACAGAGGGGTATAGTAGTTATATGTTAAATGAGACTGGAACATTAAAGTTGGGAGGAAAGATATGAAAAAGATAATTACTATTATACTGCTATTTTTATTGGCAACAGGGCTGAGTGCAGGAACAGTTTGTGCAGATAATAAAGAAGATAAAAAGGAACTGGTACAAAATTGGTGTACAAATATCAATTCGGCTCAATCAATAGAGGAAGCAGAAAATATATCTGTTCAGATGAAGTGGAAGAAGGCAGGTTATATGTGATTCAACAGATAAAAGAGGCGGGAATATTGGAAGTAACTTCTGCTGAACTCGTTGACACAAGTGACGACAGAGAGTCGGTACTATTTACGTATACAACAGAAAGCCAGCAAGAAAACTATGGATTTTTATTGTTTTATAAAAACGCCGATGGTGAATATGTGGAATGCCAAGATACCGAAATTCAACAGAAAATAACAGAAGAACATCTTTGTAATATATGCAATGGAACTGGCAGTGTACTTTCAGCAGATGCTGTAGCATGTGCAATTTGTGGAGGAACAGGACAACAATATATGCCAAATCTTTATTATGATGCAGTCATGGGATGGACAGGTGGATATATAGGATGTAGTGGATGTGGTGGAAGTGGTTACACATCTGGGTATAATATTTGTAGTAACTGTAATGGAATAGGTATAGTTTACTAAATAATCTAGAACAAAACATAAATCTGTTTTTATAAATGCTTTACGTTTTTTGAAAGGAAGGAGAGTAATATCAAAATGGCGCGAGTAACGAAAGATGATTTTAGTCCGATAAAGGTGCTTATTATTGAAATATTTGTACTCGGAGCATTGACTGTTTTTACTTTATATTGGGGTGGATTATTATTCAATTCCGGTGCAGAAATTTGTGGTCATGCAACTTTTGAAGGAATGACTATAAAAGTTGACCAGAAACAGGGAAATATGATAAAGGTAATATTTGATAATCCAACAGATACAGAAATGAATATAGGTGGTTGGGATGCAAAGCAGGAAGCCTGTTTGACAACAACAAAAGGTGAGTATTGGTTTGACTTTGACAGTTTCATGGGATATACAATTCCTGCACATTCGAAAAGAGAAGCAATATTGGCATTTAATAATGTGGAGGGAGAGGCAATTAATTTAAAGATTGATTGTATCCAAACATTGGTACACGGTCTGCCGGCTTTTGGAGGTTCTAAGGCAATTGAAATTGATTTTACAAATGACGATAAGGAGGAAGACTGATGTTTTATTTGGAAAAAGGTGTTTCCTATATATTTAACTTCATTTCATTTGAAAGAAAATCTCCGGAAATACTGATAATATTGGCAGTAACATGTATAGTACTATATTCTGTTGCAAGAGGAATAGCAAATAGTTTATCTCCTAAAAAAACAGTTAAGGCAGTGGCTACGAAAAAGAAAATTGTAGAGACTACGCATTACCAAAATAATATGCCTACGGGAACAAGCAATGATTATTATATAACATTTGAAACAGAGAATAAGGAGCAATTTAAGATGAGTGTATCACGAAAAATTTACAATAATATTTCAGTGGGTGACAGTGGAATTCTAATGCGAAAAGGTTCTCGCTTTGTGGCTTTTCATTGTCTGGAAAACTCGGGTGAGCAGGAAATTAGCGAGTAGAGTGATAGATACATAAAAGAAACTGACCGAAGTTGTCTAAGTAAGATGACTTCGGTTTTTTAGAAATTCAACTTTTATATATACAATAAAAATGATAATATAAAAATATAAATAATCGAGGAAGTGTAAAATGATATATGATGTAGATTTTGAGGATACAATACGAGAATTTGATTATACAAAACGAGCGATAAAAGGAATGCATCGTATTGTTAATTCAGAAGAATTTCAAGAGATGGATTCGGAAGCCATATTCGAGTATCTATATCAGGGGATGGAGTTAGTTTCATTTAAAGACTATCTCAAAAGATATTTATATGAACGTGCCGGAATCAGAGAAAAATTTTCTGAAATAGATGATTCGGTGTACAGAGAAATAATTAATGATGCATTTAATGAGAATGCGGCTCCGCATTCATTTAATCCGACAACAAAAAAATGGACAGCGATTATGAAGGGATGGCTTTCAGCGTCTTGTGTGAAGAGGCAGACAGTATTTCTTTTAGGATTTGGATTGAGAATGCAGGTAGAGGATGTATCGGATTTTCTGGTGAAAATTATAAAAGAAGAAGACTTTAACTTCTATGATCAGGAGGAAGTTATATATTGGTACTGTTTCAGTAATCATAAGGGATATTTACAGGCTAAAAGATTATTAGAGAAGTATGACAAAGAGCTTCCGGCAGAAAGTTTTAAACAATATTCAGGAAAAAAATTTGAGGAAATATGGAATCATGAGGATACAGAAGAAATAAAAGAAGAAAAGCTTCTACAGTATTTATCATGGCTAAAGTCATCAGGAATATGCGAAAATAACAGGAAAAGAGCTTATAGAAGTTTTGAATCACTTTTGGAAAATGCCAAAGAAATAATTGCCGATATTTATAATAGAGATGCAGAAGAAGCAAATAAGAAACAAAAATGGAATGCAGAAAAAATAACACCGGGAGATGTAGAAAAAATCATTTGTAGTGGGATTCCGATGAATGAAAATGGGAATTTAAAAAGGATGTCGGCATCATTATTGCAAAAACAATTTCAACAATACAGAATTAGTCGCCAACGCATTGATGGGATTTTAAAAGGAAAGTTACCAGTAGAGAGATTTGATATATTAACATTAAATTTTTTTATTTATTCTCAGAGAGAGGAACAATCAGCAGAGGAACGTTGTCGTGGTTTTGTAAAAAATACAAATGCAATCTTAAGAGGATGTGGGATGCTGGAAATTTATCCGGTTAATCCCTATGAAACGTATATATTGATCTGCTTATTATCAGAATGTCCATTGGCGATATATTCTGATATTTGGGAGCTGTCTTATCAAAATGAAACAATTTAGGAAAGTTAGGTGAGTGAATGCCTGAGGTTAAGCTGCCAGAAAAATGGAGTGAATGGAAAGTTATAGAACAGGTAGGAATGGGATCTTTCGGTACGGTTTATAAAGCTGAAAGAAAGCTGGGAAGTAACTGCTTTTATAGCGCAATTAAAGTTATACGTATTCCACTGGAAGAACAAGATATAGAAATTCTGAGGAGAGAATACAAGGATGAACAAAGTATTCGATTGTATTATGGAAATCTTGTTCAGGCATGTATAGAAGAAATTCATACAATGGATCAGTTAAAGGGAAATTCTAATATTGTATCTATTGAAGATTATTACGTAGAAGAATTGAAAGAAAAGATTGGATGGGTAATTTATATTCGAATGGAGTATCTCCAAAATTTAGCGCAATACATTCAGGTAACACAACTTGACGAGAAACAAATTGTTCAAATTGGAATCGATATTTGTAATGCATTGGAGCAGTGTGAAAAGCTGCAGATTGTACATAGAGATATAAAGATAGATAATATTTTTGTATCTTCACTGGGGTGCTATAAGCTGGGGGATTTTGGGATTGCCAGAAAATTAGAACAATCAGTGGGCAGTTACTCTTCAAAGGGAACATTTTCCTATATGGCACCAGAAGTTTATCATGGGGAACATTACGGTATGCAGGCTGATGTTTATTCACTTGGGCTCGTTATATATAAGATTTTAAATAAAGGACGAGATCCTTTTGTCGATGTCACAAAACAGATGATATATTACCGTGACAAAGAAGATGCTTTTCAAAAACGAATGTCGGGAGAGACATTGCCCTTGCCGGTTGAGGCTTCTGAAAAACTGGGAAAGATAATTATAAAAGCCTGCGATTATAATCCGATACATCGTTATAAAAATGCAGAAGAATTTCGGAAGGCACTTGAGATAGCAATGAAGCCAGAACGTGCTTCTCCGTGTATAAAGCCGGATAAGAATAAAAAAACGTCAAAAGATAAGAAAAAAAAGAAGATTAATGTAACAAAGATAATTATGATTCCACTTGTGGTTTTTGTATTGGGACTGGGAATATGGGGAGTCAACAAAGTTGTAAAAAAACGGGATTTGAACGAATTTTCTATATCGGATGATACGACATGGAAGGAAATTGAAGCAGAAGAAAACAGTGCAGAAGAGGAACAGGAAGCGAAAGTGAATAGTGAAGAATATGAAGAGGAAACAGTAAATGTTTCAGATGTAGCAGGATTTGAAATTGCATATAGTGGAAAAATAAAAAGATGGATAAACAAAAACAAATTGAAGGAGATATTGGAAAAAAAAACAACAGCAACTGAAGAAAATATTGATAAAATTGTAGAGAATTTTAAAGATCAATTAAAATTTAATGTGGATATTGAGAATCTGAAGTTGGGAGATGAGATTATATTAAGGTATGAACCAGATGTGAATTATTTAGAAATTCTGGCTAATGCCCAGATTAAATTAAAATTTTCAAATAAACACGTTATTTATAAAAATTAAAACAAAAGGAGAGCGGAAAATATGAAAAGGAATATAATTTTATTAAGCAGTATAGTAATGTTGTCATTAGTAACTTTTAATGACTGTTATGCAGCGACAGAGCAGAAAACAAAGTTAGAAGTAGAAAAAATTGAACCTGAGGAATTTGAAGGTACACTAACAGAAGAAAATTCGTTTTGTGACACGTATACGTTTACAGCTGAAAATGCAGGTACATATGCTGTGAAATTATATGGGCAGACTGCAAATGTAGCAGTGGCATTTTATGTATATGATTATTTTGAAAATAAAATAACAATGGATTATGGAGCTGGAACTTTATATAAAAGTTTTGTATGTGAGGAGGGAAAAGAATATACAATAAAAGTAAAAACAAATACAGAGTGCTCAGAATATAAATTTTTATTGTATAGACCAAATGAAAAATATGAGTTGAACGGATTTACTCAAGTTAGTGATACTTTAATGTGTCGAGATTCTGCTAATCGTTATCTGTTTACAGCACCAGTGGACGGTGAATATGGATTTGGGTTTGATAAGGAAAGTTGTACCAAAAATGTTGATTTCATATGTGGCATTTATGACCCGGAGGGGCAGGAACTATCAGATGTTTGGGTGACTCATGATGGCATGATAGAAGTTACTCTTGAGAAAGGACAAACATATCCAATAAAGTTATATACAAATGCTGGAGATTGTGGAGAGTACGTATTAGAAATAGCCTATCCAGAAGGTGCAATATCTGAAGATACTATTACAGAATCCACTGAAGAAGTTAAGGAAGATACATCTATTGAACAGCAGTTAAAAGACTTGCAGGATGAAAATGCAACACTGAAGAAAATTCTTGAAGAAAATGGAATCGATTATGATGAGAACTAGTATTTGGAAGGTAAACTTATAAGCATATCCATCACTACAATAAACTGCTAGCAATTCTATCCTCCTTGGTAAGTGAAGCTCCACCCATCTATCTGCTTAAATACTCATAAACTATTTGCTTTTTTGAACTCCTTTTTGCTATTGTGGGAACTTGTTTTCTACGACAACAGAGTTACAAAATAATACAATACAATAAAGTAAATAAAAAATTAAAACCAAACGGGAGAATTAAGTGTCTTATAGGTGAAGTGAAAAAAATATGTAATATCAAAAGGGGAAATGAGAATGAAAAAAGGAAAGAAATGGATGGCATTAACAGGGGCATTGGCGATTAGTGTGATAGCATTAACAGGTGGAAGTGGCGCAAAGGCAGTACAGGCAGATGCATCGGATGAAGAAGTGTTTGAAGCAACGCAGGAGCTGAGGGATGAATTAAAAGAATATGCAGGAAATGATTATGAACATTTTGCAGAGTTATACAGAGATACTTCTGAGGAAACTATAAGAAATGATTTTGACGTGACAGAAGAAATGCTAAATAAGATAGGAAATTATGACCGCCAAATATTTCAGGTACTTGCAGAAGCAGATGGGTACTACGCAGTGGGAAATACTTTTTATATTGTAGCGGGTACACATCCAAATACACACATGGAATGTGGTTCTTATATTTGGCTGGTTTCTGAAAAAGATGGCGAATGGAAGTTCGACTATAGTGATGGAGCGAACGAAAAGCTATCGGATAAAATAGTTGATTTATATCCGGCAGGATATGCTCAGGCTGCAAATGAAGGAAAGAATACAGCCTTTTTTGGAACTGCTAATTATATGTACGTAGATGAAACAAAGGTCTATGAAGGCTGCAGTAATAGTGAGTTGAAATATATGTATCAGAATGATGACGGAAGTGTAGTGTTGGGAATATGGCTGGCAAATGGAACAAATAACAACATTTATTATTCGACAGGAACACTTACTGTAACCGATGAGACATTGGGTACTGTAATTGATCTTTCGGATTTGAATGTAGACACGTCAGTAAAAGCAATGAATAGTCGTGTGGTAGAACTTACCATACCGGCTTCAGAAGTTATGACAGGAACTCAGGGCTGGGGAAGGTTAGACAGTAATTTTGGCGTTGACTACAAATAGAAAGATACAATTGTAAAAAACACAAAATATTTTTTACAATTCAACAGGGAGACAAAAAATGGAATACTGGGACATTTATGATAGAGATAAGAAGCCAACAGGCCGTACAATGAAACGTAACGACTGGTGCCTGAAGGACGGGGAATACCACTTGACGGTACTTGGTGTGGTAGCGCGTCCGGATCACAAATTTCTGATCACGAAACGAGTCATGACGAAAGCATGGGCACCGGGATGCTGGGAGGTTTCCGGCGGAGCTGCACAGGCAGGTGAAGAGTCCCTCGAGGCGGTACTTCGTGAAGTAAAAGAAGAGACAGGGCTTGATGCACGGGATGCCGACGGCGGTTATTTGTTTACTTATAAGCGTGAAAATCCGGGCGAAGGTGACAACTATTTTGTCGATGTATACCGCTTTATTATGGATGTTAAAGATGAAGATCTGCATCTGCAGGAAGCAGAGACAGATGGCTACATGTTTGCAACTCTGGACGAGATCAAAGCCTTTGCGGCAGAAGATAAATTCCTCCATTATGACAGCATCAAACAGGCGTTTGAATTCTGATAAAGCTGTCGTATTAAACCCGGCAAAATGCGATAAAAGCAAGTGCAATCTATTCGATATCTTTTAATATAAAACTATTTTTGTGATAGTCCAGAAGCCCTTCTTTTTTCATTTTACCGAGTTCTTTTGACAGAGCGCTGCGATCCAGACTGAGGTAATCTGCAAGCTGCTGGCGGTTCAGCGGAATGTCGATGTAATGGCTTTTCTGCAGTCCTGCCTGATAGGAAAGATAGGAGAGCAGACGATCGCGGATCTTCTTGGAAGAGGTGTGCAGGATGCGGCGTGAGAGCAGCAGGTTTTTGCGTGCGCTGATTATCGTCATATTGTGGATCAGATGCGAATATTCACCTTTTCCGGAGGCGGAAAGCCTGAAAAGCTCAGGTACGTTCAGAAAGAGGATTTCTGCTTCTTCCATTGCGATGACATCGACCATCATCGGTTCACCGGGAATACAGGCATAAGCTTCTGCAAACACTTCCCCGGTGTGTGCAAGACTGATGATATTTTTATTGCCCCACAGGTCGTTGTTTTCAATCTGGACAGTACCGTATAATACGATTCCTACGTCAGTGACAGAAGTTCCGGCAAGATAAACCGGGGCTCCTTTTTTATATTTTTTTGTAAAAGTTTTCAGCCCGTGCAGAAGCTTTTCTGTCTCGGAAGGGGAACAGCCTTGAAATAGTGCAGTCTGGGAAATCAGTTCATAATCCATAACAATTCTCCGTTTTTGCTCAGTTCGTGGCTATAACCACATATTTTTTCTTATTAGTTTAGTATTCTTTGTGTACAAGGTCAAGGCACCAAAAGAAAAAGAGTAAGAAGAAACCAATAAAAATAAATAACAAAAACAGGAGGATATCTTATGATCAGAAGAATTATTCATATAGACGAAGAAAAATGCAACGGGTGTGGTGCGTGTGCGGCTGCCTGCCACGAGAGTGCAATCGGAATGGTTGACGGCAAAGCGAAGCTTCTGCGTGACGATTACTGCGACGGACTTGGTGACTGTCTGCCAGCCTGTCCGACCGGTGCGATCACATTCGTAGAGAGAGAAGCAGCAGCTTATGATGAAGAAGCGGTACTTGCAAATCAGCGAAAAAAAGCAGAAGAGAATAAATCAGCACATCATATGAGCGGTGGATGTCCGGGAAGCCGTATGCGTCAGATGAAGCGTGAGGCGGCAGCAGCTCCGACTGAAAATAAAATGGAATCTCAGCTGCAGCAGTGGCCGGTGCAGATTAAGCTTGTGCCGACTCAGGCACCGTATTTTGAGGGTGGGAAGCTTCTGATCGCGGCAGACTGTACTGCCTATGCCTACGCAAATTTTCATCAGGATTTTATCAGAGGGAAAGTTGTTTTAGTGGGCTGTCCGAAACTGGACAGTGTAGACTACAGTGAAAAACTGGAGGAGATTATCCGAAGCAATAATATCAGCAGTGTGACGGTTGTTCGCATGGAAGTTCCGTGTTGCGGCGGCCTGGAAATGGCAGCCAAAAAAGCTCTCCAGAACAGCGGAAAATTTATTCCGTGGCAGGTTGTTACAATCTCCGTTGACGGAAAAATTCTGGACTGAAACAACAGTAACAAACAACGTTACCTGCTGAAATAATATGTAATAAGCATTGCCAATTTTGACAGAATCCCTTATAATGTGACATAGGAAATGACATTTTTTATGGAGGGATTCCGATGGGAAAGACCGTGACGATCTGTTTTACCAATAACAAAGGAGGCAGTGGTAAATCTACTACCTGTTCAAACCTCGGTGCGGCGATGGCGCGTGCCGGTAAAAAAGTACTTCTGGTGGATGGAGATATGCAGTTGAACCTGTCGCTGGCATTCTTTCCGGAGGACTGGGTACTTGAACATGCACAGGGAGAAAATAATCTCTATTACGCAATTGGAAAACAGGCGGATCTGACAGACTATATCGTGCATACACCGTACGAGAATCTGGATTTGGTTCCATCTTCCACACTGATGAGCTCGATCGAATATGAGCTTTTTACAAAGTGGCAGAGAGAGTTTATCCTGCGGAAATGTTTGCAGAGGATCAAGGATTCTGAGGTCTATGACTACATTTTGATTGATGCACCGCCGACACTTGGCGGCTGGGTAATGAATATCCTGTGTGCATCAGATAAAGTGATCATACCCGTGGAGGCAAGCCCGTGGGGAATGTTTGGTCTGGCAAATATGTTTGAATTTCTGAATGAAGTAAAGCAGATTTCACCGGAACTTGAGGTTGCCGGAATTGCCGTTACGAAGGTCGATACCCGCAAGAATTACTTCAAACAGACCATGGAAACTTTGCATCAGCTGGAGAGTATTTATGTATTTGAACATGTGATCCGTGTAGACAGCTCAGTAGAATGGTCACAGGACAACAGTGTTCCGGTAGTAGAATATAAGAAATCCAGCAGAAGCGCAAAAGAATATACAGAATTGGCAGAGGAGGTCATGAATCGTGTCAGTAGGTAAAGACAGCATCCTGCGTGCAGCAAATGCAGATGCAAAAACAACAGAAGTAAAAGCAGAAGCAAAGCCGGCAGAGGAAGTAAAGGCTCCGGCAAAATCAGAGGCAGCGAAAGCACCGGCAGCAAAGAAAGCTCCTGCAAAGAGAACCGCAGCCAAAAAGACAACAACTGCGAAAAAAACAACAACCACAAAGAAGACAACGACAAGAAAGAAAACTGTGAAGACATCTGTTCTCACACCACAGAATTCTGAAGAACTTCAGGCAGCATTTGTGAAAAATGCAGAGCCGGAAACGGTTGCAGGACCGGTTCACATCAACGAAGATCTGCCGGTATATCTTCTTTAACAAAAGGATTGTCAGAGGATATTTTTTTATAACGGTAAATAAGAGCAAATAAAAATCTGGTCATGCAGAGAATCCTATGAGATCTCCACAGACCAGATTTTTTATGTATTAAGACTTGTAGCTTCATTTTCTTTAAAAATATGTCTGAAAATAAAGCGTACGATCGGACCTGCATAGATCAGCTGCCAGAAGAATGCCATTGGGAAATTCATAGCAGTTGTCTGAAGCCATACTGCGACGAACTGACTTCCGGCATTTTTGAATAGGATTGTTGCAGCAAGGCTCATCAGCGGGCACATGAATGCGACAGATGCCACAGAGATCGCAAGAATCTTGCTGAACGGATGGCTGTTTCTGAAATCAGTCATACGTGCAGCGCACATGAAAGCAAGCTTGGATACAATGAAGAAATCAAGGATGAAAGCAATCGGCCCCATGATCACAAGTTCATGAAATGCGGAGAGAAAAACTTCGTTTGACATACCGCCGATGTTGAGAGAGATGTTGTAACAGATCATCGCATAAACCATAAAAAATACCATAATGATCGTAAAAATAACTTCCTGAAATTTGTTTTTAGGCATAAAAAAACCTCCTTAAAATGATTAAATTGATACACTACTGTTTATAGTAAGTTACGTGAGCATGTGTTGTTCGTTAATCATTCATGGAGAATGTGCGTTTCCAATTAGACCATATTCAATTTTGCGTGGATTATATTAACACACAGAAAAAAAAGATGTCAATCATAAATTTCGCAGTATATAAAAACCAAAATACAAACCAAAATACAAACCGGTCAGACCAAAAGAGAGGATTTTTGGAGAAAAGACAAAAAATTCTGCCCACAAATTCTGCCACATATTGTTTTATCTGTCGGAAATGTTATATACTGCGAACAGTTAAATGATCCGGCGAGTATGAAAACGAAAAACAGAAATACCCTGATGAGCACTGAGCATTTCAGTATTCATCAGGGTATTTTTTTGTATTTATCGGATCAAATGTAAATGACAGAAAATCAATCTGTGTCAGTCATTTTTTTCAGATGTTCGATGATTTGCTGAAGCATTGAGATGCTTTCTTCTATGCTATAAAAACAGTTTTCTTCCATATTTTCCAGATAGTCACGGAAAATTTCCACCAGTTTGGTTTCATTGATATTCAGTACAAGAATTTCTCCGACATTGTTTTTGAAGATCATCGTTCCGAAGTTTCCGCGGATGCAGAAATGAAGATTGGCAGGAAGATGATTCAGTGGTTTTTGAAGAAAACGGTAAGCACCGGATTCACAACATTTGCAGACTTCATTCAAGACATGGATTCTCTGGGCAATGGTCAGTGGGTGATAAAAAATCTCAGGAATTTCATCCGTACGTCCGGTTCGTACAAAATGCAAAAGCCCTTCGTAGGTAGAATAAATAAAAAACTGCTGATTCTGTATTTTGTACATGTTCATCTGAAAAGCCTGTTCAGCCAGCGGAAGGATCGATGTTGCCTGCGGAATTTCATAATTAAAGATAGCACGGAGCAGATCACCGGTAAAAAACGGTGTCAGGCAGGTTTCCGGCTGAATGCCGATCAGATCGTTTTCGGTAAATGCAGAGTTAAACATAGAACCAATCACCACAGCATGATTTTCCGGGGTAAGAGCCGCCGGAGTAAAAAACAGTGCACACTGATCCTGGTAGGAAGTATATATGCCATGAAGCATCCGGACAACTTCGGCAGAGCGGAAAAAGATTCCGGTCTGATAGTCGGAACTGCACAGCAGCGCAGCATCCGAAGTCAGGATCATACATGGATAAAGATTGAAACTGTGGTAATGTGCTTCGATCTTGTCGTAATAATAGTACAGCGAGTAGTCATGCCCTGCCATATAAAGCGGGAATACGCTGTGCAGATATTTCAGGTTGGTGAGCTGATGATCATCTGTAAAGGTTGTCTCGGTTCCAACGCATACAATCTGGCTGATCTTCAGCGAATCGGAAGGATTCAGGCTTGCAAGAAGATTAAACAGGAATTTGTAGTCCGGCTGCAAAAAGAGACTGATCTCACCGGAATCACGGTCTGCTTCCGAAAGGATCATCTGGTGGACATAATAGTTTATATGTTGCTGAGAAGTCAGTGAAATACAGTCGGACCGGTTTCTGCATAAGTAACATCCGGAGTAAAAGAACAGCCGCAGAATTCTGAAGAAGGCTGATCCGGAAAATTGCAGATAAAACTTTCCACACTTTTTCTTTTATAATACGCATCTGCGCCGATTCTGGCGACATCCCAGCTTTCTTTTAATTTTTGCCATTCCATCGGAGAGAGATGCATAAACTGCGCCATTTTTTTTATGATTTCATCAGACGGAGGGTTACGCTTTCCACTGATAAATTTGTACATAGTTGAACGGTCTGTATCACAGTATTTTGCCATGGAATAGACCTTGATTTTTTTGTCATCGATAAATTGACTGAGTGTGTCGGAAAAAGCAGACATATAAGAAAACTCCTCATAGATTATTCGTTGATATAAGCATAGCATGAGATGCCCGAAAAGTCCTGTATTTATTGAAAAACAGTGGAAAAAATTTCTGAAAAAATCCGGAAAGACCGAAGAATGAATGTCGAACTTTATATGAAAAACACGAATAATATATGCAAAAATGACGCTGTAGGCTGCAATTCTGGAAGTTGTATACTCAATTACGCGCTGATAAACTATAGGTGTCACAGAAAACGGGGTAATGCTGAAACAGAAAGACATAAAAACTGTGACAAATATGAAAAAGGAGGAAGGGAGAAAAACGGAATGTTAAAAGGAATAAGAAAGATAATGGTATTCCTGTTGACGTTGGCTGTGGTCTTATCCTTTATCTGCCAGACAGATCCACAGATTTTTGCGCAGAATCCGGATGTTACTGACGATGAAGCAAAGGTGGCTGTTCAATCTGATGAGACGGCACTCCCTGAAGATGAGCAGACGGCAGAAGAGGGGTCGCAGGAGTCGGAACAAGCGGCACAGGAAGAAGTTACGAAAGAAGAAACACAGGAAAAAACTCAGGAGGCTGAGGCGATGCAGGCGAAGAATCCCGGGGCGGATGAAGCAGGTTCAGTCAGCGTACAGACAATCCTTATTGATCCGGAAACACACTTTACGGTAACCTGCCGTTTTTACAGAACAGAAGATAAATCAGAAGATCCGATTAATACCCAGATTCTTTCTGAAAATGAAATTCTGGTGAAACCACAGACACCAGTGGCATCCGGTGAAAATGCGGATAAGAAAAAATTTCTGGGGTGGTTTCGGGAAGACGGAACGGAATTTACAGCAGAGGATTTCTTGAAAACAGGTGCACAGATTGCCGGAAAACAGGACGGCATACTCACAGAAAATATGGAACTCGATCTTTTTGCAAAGTTCAGTAATGTACATTATGTTTATTACAAAACAGATAAAGGAGAGCAGGGAAGAATCCTTCATACAGAAGCATTGGCAGATGGTGAAAAAATTATACCTGTTTCAGAAAATTATGGATACAAAGCAGAGGTGGGATATGTATTTGCCGGCTGGTCAGAAAATGCAGAGGCCGATCAACCGGACAGTGAATATACGGTCAGCAGCACAGATGGTGATTTTATCCTTTATCCGGTAGTAAAAAAAGCAAGCTGGATACGCTTTGTATCAAATGGTGGAACAGCAGTAGATCCGCAGCTGGTTTCCTGTGGTGATAAATCGCAGAAGCCTTCTGATCCGATGAAAGCAGGATATATATTTGACGGATGGTTCACCGATGAAGCCTGCAGTCAGGCATACACATTTGGACAGACGGTGGAAACAGATCTTACTTTGTATGCGAAATGGAGAGAAGGAACTGCCGGCTACAAGGTTGTGTACTGGAAAGAAACACTGACGGATGGTGTGTATGATTATGTCAGTCAGGCGTCGGCAAGCGGTGCGACCGGAAGTACTGTGAAAGCAGATACTTATGGAAAAGCTGCAAGTTATTCCTGTTTTCATTATGATTCAAAGGCATCAAAAGATGTGACGATCGCAGGTGACGGCTCTACGGTGCTGAATGTGAGGTATGCGAGAAATTCTTATGTTTTTAAATTCCATCTGAATGACGGAAATGGAAGTATTCAGATCGGAGGAAAGACATATACAGGAAGTAATTATTCGTTTATTGCAAAATTCGGTGAAGCGATCGCAGACCGATGGCCGGCCGGTAATGATGTGCAATACAGGAACAGCAGCTGGGGATGGAACTGGTATTTTAATGGATGGAAAGGCGGAAAAAATACAGAAATACTTAAAACATCAAAACGCCAGACAGTTACAGAGGACTTAATAAGGACAGATAAAGACAATGAAATACAGAATTATACAGCAGACTGGAAATCAGATCTGTATAAATTGGATGTACGTTATTGGGGACAGAACGTAGACAATGATGAATATACAGAATTAACAGATTACAGCCAGTTTGTATATGCGGCAGGAACTTTTAATCCTAAAAATATTACGGGATATGATTATGAGAAGCAGGAAGTGACAGATGGTGGAAGGGAGAATGCATACCAAACGTACAACTTCTATTACACACGAAAAACATATGACCTCCAATTCTACAATGTCAGTCAGAAGCCGGTAAAAACAGTTCAATCTATTCGTTTCGAGAAGGATATTTCCGATCAGAATTGGACACCGCAGCCGCCGAATTCACTTCCGGAATATATGACGGAGTTTGCAGGATGGTATACGACACCGGGATGTGAGGAGGGCTCTGAATTTTCCTTCGAAAATGCACAAATGCCGGCATCCAATCTGGCACTTTATGCAAAGTGGACAGCAGAGATGATCACAGTTACATTTGTGACAGGAGAGAATGCAACACAGATTCCGGAACAACAGTTTGAAGCAGATCATGTGGCGCAGAAGCCGGAAGATCCGGAGAGAACACACTACAGGTTTGTCGGCTGGACAATGGATGAGGCAGGAACGCGGCCATTTAACTTTGATCAGATTCTCACGAAGAATCTTACGTTGTATGCGCAGTGGGCAAATGAAGGCAGTTACACACTTACTTATGATGCAAATAACGGAGAAATAAATACTCCGACATTGCTTGATGCCAGACGTTATGCGGGCGGTGCCAAAGCAAAAATGACAGAAATTCCGACAGACTGGGCGGTACCGGAAAACTCGAAAGGATTTCTATGCTGGAATACAGAGGCAGATGGTACCGGTACGGATTATTATCCGGGAAATGAATTTGTGATGCCGGAAGAGGATGTGATCCTTTATGCAAAATGGACACAGAAAAGGAAGACAATACTTACGTATGATTACAACGGCGGCATGGAGAATGGTCAGGAAAAAGCTGCCGATGTTGTCGAAATCGAAAATCCGAACGAGAGATATATAATTGATAACGATTGTGCAGAAGTAACGAAAAGAGGATATTACTTTGCAGGCTGGAGTACTTCTGCGGACGGAAGCGATGGAGTACTTCTGAAAAGCGGCGATGTGATCCGAATTGATACGCATGAAGAAGAAAGCAACGTGCTCTATGCGCAGTGGAAAGAGGAGACACCGGCTCCGATGGGTATCACAGATGAGCCGCTTCCGTTTGCAGTGATGTTACTTGCCGGAATCGGCATGGCGGGATTTCTGCTGAAAGCATGGCGGAGAAGTAAATGAAAGCACTTCGTAATTTTCTGATCAGGCTGTTTTTGCTGATCGCGGTGATTGCAATTCTTTTCGGAGTGGTATTTGGGATCACACCTATGGCAAATGCAGATATGCAGCCGGCGGTATGTGCGGGAGATCTGATGCTTTATTACAGACTGGACAAGAATCTGAAAAGTGATGATGTCGTGGTATTCCAAAAAGAAGGTATACAGTACACCGGACGGATCGTAGCAGTCCCCGGAGATGTCGTGGAGATTACGAATGAGTCCGATTTAATGGTTAATGAAAGTACGGTGACGGAAGAAAATATTTTTTATACGACACCGGTATATGATTCAGAGGTGGAATATCCGCTGACGCTGAAAGAAGATCAGTATTTTATTCTCTGCGACAACAGGGAAGGAGCAAAGGACAGCCGGTCTTTTGGGGCAGTTGATACAAGTGAAATAAAAGGAAAAGTCATTACCATCGTACGCCGTTCGGGTATCTGATGGATGAGTGACGGGGAAGCAAAAAAGATTACAGACAGGATAAGGTGAGAGTATGTGGCGGGATATAAAAGGATATGAAGGACTATATGAGATAAACGAAAATGCAGTTGTCCGCAGGGTGGACGGAACAGGAATTGACGGGAGAAAGGTTTCTACGCATGTGGTTGTGTCTTCACGTACGAAAAAAGGGACACGTTATATTGCACTCTGGAAGGAAGGCGGGCGCAGAACCTATATGCTCCATAAACTTTATGCGACAGCATTTCAGATGTCGGAAAATGAGGCGATACGGAGGCTGTACCGTGGTTTTACCGGAAACGGAGAAGCAATCCACAATGTATGCGGGACGCTTCTTGAAAATCTGAAACTTTACGAAAAAGAACAGGCGGAAGGAATGAATCGGAATGATGAGATCCTGTATATCCGTCAGTTTCTGGAAGAGCTGAAGACAGATATGGAAGAAAAAAACAGGTATCCGGAAGAAGTTCCGCAGAGGATGGCAGAGATGTAGCAGTAAAAAGATTTAAGGAGGCAATAGGTATGATGAGCAAAGCAAAATTTATGAAAAAAATGGCAGCTGTTGTGATAGCCGGTGCGATGATGACAGTAATGGCTGTGCCGGTCATGGCAGCGACCAGTCCGATCGGTGAAGGTGTTGACGGACTTAAGATTTCAAAGACACTCGAAAAATATGCAAACTCTTATATACCGAATACAGCTTTTAGTTTCGAGATTACTCCTGGTGCAGCGGATCCGGATAATAAAGTGGAGTCCGGTCCGGCAGGTGGTGTAACTTTTGGGAATGGATCGACGACAGGAAGTATTGAGTTTTCATCGGCAAAAGGTGACATTGGGAAAAACGAAGAAACGAAGGATACAGCACTTATGGTCAATGCATCATCGTTCGTTGAACCGGGAATTTACCGTTATGTGATTAAAGAGACTTCGACAAGTGGATTTGAAGGCATTGCTTATTCTACAGAAAAAAAGATTCTGGATATCTACAAATATTCAGATGACTCTTTTGACTACCGCTTCTTTGATGAGGCAACCGGAGACAAACTGTCGGAAGCAAATTTTACGAACACATATAATCATGCAGAAGGTCAGATACAGGATCTGACGGTATCAAAGACAGTAACCGGGAAGCTTGGTAATCTGTCAAAAGAATTTGCGTTTAATATTGCAATAAACAGCAGCAATAACGATGAAGTATATTATGTTACAAAAAATGGTGAAACAGCAATTGAACAATGGAATGGAAGCAGTACAGCAATCACACTGAAATCAGGCGACAGTGTTACAATCTATGGCCTTTCTGCAAATGATTCTTATACCATTACAGAGGTTGAGGCAAATGCGAATGGTTATACAACCAGCATTGCAAATGCAGGTTCTTCTAAAGATGGTACGGCTACCGGAAAAATTACGACAGATACGAATGTCAGCTATACAAATACAAAAGATGCAACACCTCCGATGGGTATTGTAATGGATATCGCTCCATATGCGATCATGGTAGCAGCAGCCTTTATCCTTGGTTTTGCGTTCCTTCGCGTCAGACATTACGGAAAAAAATGAAAATAATTGTTTTTGTATCAAAGACAGGTGACTGGCTGGTCAGCTTCGTGGCGGCAATTCTGGCAACTGTGATGCTTTTGTACGGCGGCTATGCCCTGTGGGATACGGCAATGCTGTATCAGGGGGCGTTTGTCTCTCAGAATCTGATGAAGTATAAACCGTCTGTGTCAGTGGATGAGGATGATGCAGGTCTTAATGAACTTCTGGCAATCAATCCGGATGTCCGTGGATGGCTGACGATAGACGGCACCCATGTGGATTATCCAATCGTACAGGGCGAAGACGATATGGAATATGTAAATAAAGATGTATATGGAGAGTTTTCATTGTCAGGGACCGCTTTTTTGGACAGTGAAAACACATCAGATTTCAGCGACTGTTATAATCTGCTCTTTGGGCATCATATGGCAAATGGTGCCATGTTTGGGGATGTGGCTCGTTTTACTAACAGGACTTATTTTGAAAAGCATCAGACCGGACGACTTTTTTATACGGATGGAAGCAGCGTCAAAATTACTTTGTATGCGTGTCTTCAGACGGATGCTTTTGACGGTCTGGTGTATCGGCCGGAAGTCAGGAAGCAGGAAAACATGGCAGAACTCCTTGCATATATCCAAAAAGAAGCTGTGCAGTACCGGGACATCGGAATTACTGAGCAGGATCAGCTGATCGGGCTGTCGACCTGTGCTGAAGCAGAAACAAATGGCCGTGTGATCCTATTTGGGCGGCTTGAAAAAGAAAAGCAGGTGAATCAGACATGATAGAAAAATTAAAAAAGTTATGCAGGCTGATCTGCATTTCGGTGCTGATCGGGATACTGCTCTTTCCGGGTCAGGTGATGGCGGATACAGGAGAAAACAGCTGCCGGGTCACACTTCCGGTCTCGGTTATTTACAGAAATCAGAACAGCGCAGACCGCAGAGTTTTTGAGTATGTGCTCTCTGCAAAGGAAAGCGGTGTACCGATGCCGCAGGAGACAGAACTTCGTATTACAGTATCAAATGGAGTGGGCAGGGGTTCGTTTGGAATGAGCGAATATACGGAACCAGGAGAATACCATTATGAAATTTCTCAGAAATCCGGTTCTGTAAAAAATATAAGATATGATAAGAGTACCTATGAGGTGACGGTATATGTGCTGAATGATGGACAGGGTGGACTTGTATCAGAAGTCTGGGCATCGAAGAATGGGAGTGGAAGTAAAACGGATGCGATTCAGTTCGTGAATACAGGACTGACTGTAACACAGCATGCTGCGACACCGGTCACTACCCGGATGCCGGCAGTAAGACCGACTGCAGCGCTGAGAAGAGCAACGACTGTGCAGGGAAGACCGGGAGGCAGTACAACGGCTGTTTCACACAGTGTCAAAACCGTATCCAGTCCCAAGACGGAAGATAATACACCGCTTGAAGTATTTGTCGGAATCCTTGTCCTTTCGGGAGTGATGGCAGCGGCGATACTGGTACTTCGCAAACGGCAGAAAAAGCAGTAAAAGAGAAGAGGGAATTTGCTGTGGTAATGTTCCTGAAAGTAGTATAATACAAAAATACCGGTGGAATCGAATCAATATTCCACCGGTATCTGTAGTTCTGTAACATGCTGGGAAGTATCGTCTGTAAATCCATTTTCAGGTTTATTTGATCATTCATCCCAACCTTCATAAAATCTGATATTTACGGAAATATTCCGGACAATATCTCCGTCCTGAAGTTCCAGATCATCCTCGTCGGAAACCGGCGGAAGCTGGCAGTCATCCTCATCAAGTTCAAGTGTGATCCAGTTGTAGGCAGCTGCATTAGCCTCTTCGATGGCCTCGTCAAGTGTGTCGCCCTCACCGTAACAGTCTTCAAGATCAGGGAAAAATCCCCGGTAAGTTCCTTTGTCAGTTTTGCGGAAAACCGCAGGATAAATAAATTTCATAGTGGATAAACTCCTTTTTATGATACGACAGTGCCTGTATGGTACTGCTTTTTTCTTCGCTTATTATATCATATTCTCTGAAGTTTAAAAGAGGGGAATCACAAAGTTGAGAATAAAAAATGTGAAATCTGTCTAACCCTATTGACAATTAAAAAAAGTCATGGTATTTTATAGAAAATTTAATTTAATCAGTTAAACCGTTGAAGCGGAGATAAAAGCTGTTATGCGCGCACAGAGAGTCCGGGAGGGTGAGAGCCGGGTGGAAATGCAGGCTGCTAAATGGACCGCTGAGGGCACAGGGAAAGGTAGTAACTTAGTATTCTGTGACGTAAGGCATACGTCAGTTGCCGGGAATATGCAGGTATTCCGCAAAGTGCACGAGTCATTTCGTGAATCAAGGTGGCACCGCGGGTGAAGTTTATTGCTCGTCCTTGACAGAGGAAATCTTTGTCATGGACGGGCTTTTTACGTTACAGGAAATTACTCGGTAATATTCCAATAACATAAAAACTTCATCAGACACATTCTAAGAAGTGCATCAGGAGGAGGTAAAGATACATGTATCCTACACTGGAAAACATCAGAGAAATCGCAGCAAAAGGGCAATACAAAAGAGTTCCGGTCTGCCGGGAAGTATATGCAGACAGATACACACCGGTAGAAGTTATGAGGACTTTAAGAAAGGCAAGCAGACATTGCTATCTGCTGGAAAGCGCCAGCCAGACAGAGGTGTGGGGACGCTATTCTTTCCTCGGATATGAACCAGACATGGAAATCACCTGTACAGATGGATGCATGAAGATACGTCGTACAGAAGTGGGCAATGATGAGGTGGTTACGAAACAGGTTGCACATCCGGGAGACACTTTAAGAGAGATTTTGAAAGAATATAAAAGCCCGGTGATGGAAGAAATGCCTCCGTTTACCGGTGGGCTGGTAGGATATTTTTCTTACGATTATATCAAATACAGCGAGCCGAAATTAAAGCTGGGAGAGCATGAAGATCCGGATTTCAGGGACATGGATCTGATGTTATTTGATCAGGTAATTGCGTTTGATCATTATCGCCAGAAGGTACTTCTGATTACAGGAGTGATGCTTGATGACCTTGAAAAGTCTTATCAGAAAGCAGAAAAAAAGCTTCAGGAAATGGCAGATCTGATACGCGATGGAGAGAAAGAGGAGTTTCCTTCATTGAAGCTGGCATCTGAGATCAAACCACAGTTTCCAAAAGAAAAATACTGCGATATGGTTGAAAAAGCAAAGCATTATATCCATGAAGGCGATATTTTTCAGGTTGTGCTTTCCAATCCGATGAGGGCGAAAGCAGAGGGAAGCTTATTTGATACTTACAGAGTTTTAAGAGCGACAAACCCGTCACCGTATATGTTCTATTTTTCCAGTGATGATATCGAACTTGCAGGTGCATCACCGGAGACACTGGTAAAGCTTGAAGACAAAAAACTGACAACATTTCCTCTTGCCGGAACAAGACCGAGGGGTAAGACAAGAGAAGAAGATCAGGAACTGGAAGCCGGACTTTTAAAAGATGAAAAGGAACTTGCAGAGCATAATATGCTGGTCGATCTTGGGCGAAATGATATAGGAAGGATCAGTAAGATCGGAACGGTTGCAGTAGAAAAATATATGACTGTGGAACATTTTTCACAGGTTATGCACATCGGTTCCACGGTTGCAGGTGAACTCAGAGAGGACAAAGATGCAATAGATGCCGTTGATTCCATTCTTCCGGCAGGAACACTTTCCGGAGCGCCGAAGTTCCGTGCATGCCAGATCATCGAAGAACTGGAGCAGAGTAAACGAGGCATCTACGGAGGAGCTATCGGTTATCTGGATTTTGCCGGAAACCTTGATACCTGCATTGCAATACGACTGGTATACAAGAAAAAAGGTGAGATCTGTATCCGGTCCGGAGCCGGAATTGTGGCGGACAGTGTTCCGGAAAAAGAATTCGAGGAATGCTGCAACAAGGCGAGAGCGGTTGTACTGGCAATCGAGAAAGCACAGGAGGGACTGGAATGATCGTACTGATTGATAATTATGACAGCTTTTCGTACAACGTATATCAGCTGATCGGTTCCGTAGCGCCGGATATAAAAGTTGTACGAAATGATGAATACAGCGTAAAAGAAATCGAAGAAATGAAGCCGGAAGCACTGATTCTCTCACCGGGACCGGGCAGACCGGCAGAAGCCGGAATCTGCATTGAGGCAATTCGATACTTTGGCGGAAAACTTCCAATTCTTGGTATCTGCCTCGGACATCAGGCAATCTGTGAAGCTTTCGGTGGGGAAGTCTCCTATGCAAAGGAACTGATGCATGGAAAGAAAAAGACCATTTATACGGTTGGAAAGAGTCCTCTTTTTGAAGGACTCGGGGACAGCTTTCAGGCAGCAAGATACCATTCACTGGCAGCAGTAAGAGAAAAATTACCAGATGTCTTAAGGGTTACTGCCGAGGCGGAAGACGGTGAAATCATGGCTGTCGAACATACAGAATATCCGATCTTCGGAGTACAGTTTCATCCGGAATCTGTCATGACACCGGATGGAAAAGTGATGGTGGAAAACTTTATGAATACCAGGGTGAAAAATTCTAAATGCTGACCATGCTTGCATGGAGAAGCATTTGAATTTAGAACCCGCCAAACATGAGAAAGTAGTGATTTACAAAGTAAATCTACGGATTTCGAATGTTTGCAGAATTGTGAGAGTTGCAGAGCAACGGAACAATTCGCAGGTATTCAAAAAAGATTATAAGTTATAGGAATTTGGTATAAAAAAATAATCAGGAGGAAATTAAAATGATTAAAGAAGCAATCGTAAAACTTTCAAAAAAAGAAGATCTGACATATCAGGAAGCAGAAACAGTCATGGATGAGATCATGAGCGGACAGGCGACAGCGGTACAGATGTCTTCTTATCTGACGGCACTTTCCATGAAAGGTGAGACGATTGATGAGATCACTGCATCAGCAGCAGGAATGCGTGCACACTGTATTAAATTACTGCATGATCTGGATGTACTTGAAATTGTCGGAACCGGCGGCGACGGGGCCAATTCTTTCAATATTTCCACTACTTCTTCACTTGTGATCGCAGCAGGCGGAGTGCCGGTTGCCAAACACGGAAACCGTGCAGCATCCTCAAAAAGCGGTGCGGCAGATGTGCTTGAAGCACTTGGTGTAAATATTACGATTCCACCGGAAAAGAGTGCAGAGCTCCTCAAAAAAATCAATATCTGTTTCCTGTTTGCACAGAATTATCATATCGCCATGAAGTATGTGGCACCGATCCGTAAAGAACTTGGAATCCGTACAGTATTCAATATTCTCGGACCTTTAAGCAATCCTGCGGGCGCAAATATGGAACTGATGGGAGTATTTGATCAGGCACTTGTAGAGCCGCTGGCACAGGTAATGGCGAAGCTTGGCGTGACAAAAGGAATGGTTGTATTCGGACAGGATAAGCTGGATGAGATTTCAATGAGCGCACCTACGTCTGTTTGTGAAATCAAGGATGGCTGGTTCCAGTCTTATGAGATCATGCCGGAGCAGTTCGGTTACGAAAGATGTTCCAAAGATGATCTTGCAGGTGGTACTCCGGCAGAAAATGCTGTGATCACAAAGGCAATTTTAAGAGGAGAAGAGAAAGGACCGAAGCGTCAGGCAGTATGCTTAAATGCGGGTGCAGCACTCTATATTGCAGGCAAAGCAGAGACAATGGAAGTCGGTGTCCGTATGGCAGAAGAACTGATTGACAGTGGCGCGGCACTGAAAAAACTGGATGAATTTATCGCCTGCTCGAATGAGTAGGTGCTATAATAGAAAAGTCAGAGTATTGTTCCGAATGAAGGAATTGGATATCTGAACTTTATAAGAAAAGGAAATTTGTTATTATGAATATATTGAATGAGATTGCCGAAAAGACGAGAGAGCGTATCGAAAGAGATAAAAAAGAAATGCCCCGTGAAGATCTGATCAACGAGATCCGACAGAAAAAAGTCCAGATGCTTCTGAATCCGTTGATCCAGTCTGAAACGGCAAAAACACCACACAGTTTCTACCAGGCACTGAAAAAACCGGGAATGTCTTATATCTGTGAGGTCAAAAAAGCCTCCCCGTCAAAGGGACTGATCGCACCGGACTTTCCGTATCTGGAGATTGCGAAAGAATATAAAGCAGCCGGAGCAGCGGCTATTTCCTGCCTGACAGAGCCTTTTTATTTTCAGGGTTCAGATCAGTATCTGTGGGAAATTGCATCGGAAGTAGACATTCCGGTCCTTCGAAAAGACTTCGTAATCGATGATTATATGATTTTGCAGGCAGCCGCATATGGAGCCGCAGCCGTACTTCTGATCTGTGCGCTTCTGGATGATAAACAGCTTCGGGAATATCGAGAAATGGCAGAAGACCTTGGTATGGATGCGCTGGTAGAAGCACATGACGAGGAAGAAGTAGAGCGTGCAATAAAGAGTGGAGCAAGGATCATTGGTGTCAATAACCGTGATCTTAAGACGTTCGAAGTGGACATGCAGAACAGCATACGGCTTCGCAAACTTGCACCGGACAATGTGATTTTTGTATCTGAAAGCGGTATCCGAACATCAGAAGATATTAAAAAATTACATGAAAATCAGATCGAAGCTGTGCTGATCGGAGAGACACTGATGCGCAGTCCAGATAAAAAAGCAGCACTGGAAGAACTGAACGGATCACCTCTGACGGAAGACTGAAAGCAGAGAGATGCAGGAGAATGACAGTAGAAAATTTCAACAAAACAAAGATTAAAATATGTGGTTTAAGACGCAGAGAAGATATCCTTGCAGTCAATGAAGCGAAGCCTGATTATTGTGGATTTATCGTTGAATTTCCCAAAAGCTTCCGTAGTGTGACAGCAGATGAGGTAAGAGAACTGGTGAAGAATCTTTCACCGGAAATTCAGCCGATCGGGGTGTTTGTCAATGCGTCAATGGAGCTTGTAAGGTCACTTTTAGATGATGGAACACTTGCCATGGCACAGCTTCACGGACAGGAGAATGAGTCTTATATTGCAGAATTAAAAGCACATACAGATAAGCCGGTCATCAAAGCTTTTTCCATAAAAACAGCCGATGATATGGAGAATGCATTGCAGAGTCCTGCAGATTATATCCTGCTTGATCAGGGCAGCGGTGGAACCGGCAAGACATTTGACTGGTCTTTGATTCCAAAGATTGAACGTCCATTTTTCCTTGCAGGAGGAATCGGGGAAGAGAATCTGGAGCAGGCGATCCGGGAGATTCACCCGTTTGCGGTGGACTTGAGCAGCAGTGTGGAGACAGAAAAGTGGAAAGATTCGGAAAAGATCCGAAGAGTTGTGGATATTGTAAGAAAAGCAGTACAGGATTAGAGAAGAGAGTGTAGAAAAACAAGAATATTTTGAAGGAAACATAGAGGAGGAAATCAAGCAAATGTTTAAAGGAAGATTTGGGATACATGGAGGGCAGTACATTCCAGAGACACTGATGAATGCAGTGCTGGAACTGGAAGAGGCCTATAATCACTATAAAGATGATCCGAAATTTAACCGTGAGCTGACAGACTTACTCAACAATTACGCAGGACGTCCGTCTCGTTTATATTATGCCGCACATATGACGGAAGACCTTGGCGGGGCCAAAGTTTATCTGAAACGTGAGGACTTAAACCATACTGGAGCACACAAGATCAACAACGTTCTCGGACAGGTTTTACTTGCAAAAAAAATGGGAAAAACACGTGTCATTGCAGAGACAGGTGCCGGTCAGCATGGTGTTGCAACGGCAACGGCAGCTGCTCTTATGGGCATGGAATGTGAAGTTTTTATGGGTAAAGAAGACACGGAACGTCAGGCATTAAACGTATACAGAATGCGCCTTCTGGGAGCAAAAGTACATGCCGTTACATCAGGAACTGCGACCTTAAAAGATGCTGTTTCTGAGACAATGAGAGAGTGGACAAACCGTATTTCCGACACACATTATGTACTCGGCTCTGTCATGGGTCCGCATCCGTTCCCGACGATCGTACGTGATTTTCAGGCTGTTATTTCTAAAGAAATAAAAGAACAGATTCTCGAAAAAGAAGGAAAACTTCCAGATGCCGTACTTGCCTGTGTAGGTGGCGGTTCCAATGCAATCGGTACATTTTATAACTTTATCGAGGATGAAGGTGTGCGTCTGATCGGCTGTGAAGCTGCTGGTCGTGGTGTAAATACAGCAGAGACTGCAGCAACGATCGCAACCGGAAAACTTGGTATTTTCCATGGAATGAAGTCTTATTTCTGCCAGGATGAATATGGTCAGATTGCACCGGTTTATTCAATTTCAGCAGGGTTGGACTATCCGGGTGTCGGACCGGAACATGCACATCTTTATGATATCGGACGTGCAGAATATGTGCCGGTAACAGATGATGAAGCGGTAGATGCATTTGAATATCTGTCAAGAACAGAGGGCATCATTCCTGCAATCGAAAGTGCTCACGCTGTGGCTTATGCAAGAAAAATTGTACCACAGATGCGCAAAGATCAAATCGTAGTTATTACAATTTCAGGACGTGGAGATAAGGACTGTGCGGCAATCGCACGTTACAGAGGGGAGGATATCCATGAATAAGAGAATTACAGAAGCATTTGCAAAAGGAAAAGCATTTATCCCGTTTGTTACCTGTGGGGATCCATCTCTTGATGTTACTGAAAAAATCGTTTATGCAATGGAAGAAGCCGGCGCAGATTTGATCGAACTCGGCATTCCTTTTTCTGATCCGACAGCAGAGGGACCGGTAATTCAGGGGGCGAACTTACGTGCTTTATCTGGTGGGGTTACGACTGATAAAGTATTTGATATGGTTGCAAAAATCCGTAAAAATACATCAATTCCGATGGTATTTATGACGTATGCGAATGTTGTTTTTTCTTACGGTGTAGAGCGTTTTTGTAGGAAAGCAGCGGAAGTGGGAATGGACGGGATGATTCTTCCGGATGTGCCGTTTGAGGAAAAAGAGGAGTTTGCATTGGTAGCGGAGAAGTATGGACTGGATCTGATTTCTCTGATCGCACCGACCTCCCATGAGCGTATTTCTATGATCGCAAAAGAGGCAGAAGGTTTTGTTTACTGTGTGTCTTCTCTTGGTGTTACCGGTATGAGAAGCCAGATCACGACAGATATCGGGGCGATGGTTCAGCTTGTAAAAGCGCAGAAGGATATTCCGTGTGCGGTCGGTTTTGGAATTTCCACACCGAAGCAGGCAAAGAAGATGGCAGCCCAGGCAGATGGCGTGATTGTAGGATCAGCTATTGTGAAGCTGTGTGAAACCTATGGGGAAGATTGCGTGCCATATGTCGGAGAATATGTGAAGAGCATGAAGGATGCAATAAGATAGATAAAGGATTCCCGGTGAGGGGATTGATATTAAAAACTCCAGTGGAGGGGCTCGCCTGTGAGGTATCCTCTGAACGTGGTTCAATTCAAAAATTCTAAAGTATCAGGAAGTACAGAATTTTGCTAGAAGCGATACAGAAAAGTGCTGAACTCGCATCAAAGATGCTCAGACAGCAGCATTTTCTGTATCAATGCAAAAACCTGTACATTCCGATACTTGGACGAATTTTTTCAAGCGAACCAGATTCAGAGGATACTCCGGGCGAGTTCCCTGCCGCTGGAGCTTTTTGCTGTCCCGGTGCACCGTACTTTATTTTGGGTAATGTGTTGGAATCGAAAACGCAGCATTATTTAATGTACCTGTACATGAGGTACCGTTTTCCGTTATATAACAAATGATTAATTTTATAAAATTTTCTCCATTTTCGCTTGCTTGTAAATGAAACTTCTTCATGTTATGATATGAATTAGTAAACTATTATTAGTGGGAGTAAATACTATATACAGGTGAGAGGGGTATGGCATGGAATTCCAGCATGAACTGGTGATCCCGGATGAGGGGCTGCCATTTAAATTCTTTTTGTTTGAGGGAAGTCAGGGTAATTATGTACGGGAAAAGCACTGGCACACATCCGTCGAGATTTTTGCGGTAATGGAAGGTTCGCTGACATTTTACCTGAATGACGAGAAGCATCCGCTTAAGGCGGGAGAGCTGATGATCATTAATTCAAATGAAGTGCATTCAATTGATTCACCGGAGGAAAATCATACGGCAGTTTTGCAGATTCCGCTGAAACAGTTTGAAGATTATTTTACGGCACACCGTTTTATCCGTTTTGCGGGAAGCATACCGGAAATGGACGGGAAGCTTTCAAAACTTGTGCGTGAAATGTATAAACTTTACGGTAAACGCGGAACCGGGTATGAGTTTAAAATCCGTTCTTTTTATTATGATGTATTGTATCTTTTGGTCAATTATTATCGTCTTGATGAGGCAGGAGAGCAGGAAGTACGTCACAGCCGACGTCTGGATGCGCTTGCAAGAATCACTTCCTATATGAGAGAGCATTATCAGGAAGAACTCAAACTGACTGATGTGGCGAATATGTTCGGTTATTCCGATGCATATTTATCCAGAATGTTTCAGAAATATGCAAATGTCAATTTTAAGACATACCTGCAGGATATTCGCATGACCTATGCTTACAGAGAATTATTGAATACAGACAAGACAATCAGCCAGATCGCACTGGACAACGGATTCAGTAGCAGCCGCGCATTTACAAGAGAATTTCAGAAGCGTTACGGCCTTTTGCCGAGTGAACTCGGCAAAGCAGATAAAGAATAAAAAAAGATGGAAACAGGCGCTCTCACAGGCGCTTGTTTTTTTGGAATTTTTACAAATGTTTTGACAACTAAAAAAATACAAGGTCAAAAAAGTGCACTAAATAGGACAAAAAATCTGGCGAAATTGAAAGCAGCTCATGCTATACTGAATTCAGCATAAAAAATAAAGGAGGTAACTTCAGGTGAGGATTCAGAATGTAGCAGATGACGCGTTCCGTAGATATGGTAAAGTACTGGAGGGGTATGATTTTACGGAACTTTTGAAGGAAATGAAACACACGCCGGTTCCGGAGGATGTGACTTATGTTCCTTCCGTAGAAGAAATGGAAGCACTGCCGGTTGCAAAAGAACTGCAGAACAAGGGATATGGCGGTCTGCCAATCGAAATCGGATATTGCAACGGACATAACAAGAAATTAAACGGTCTGGAATACCACCGCAGCTCCGAGATCAACGTTGCAGTGACAGACCTTGTACTGCTGATCGGACATCAGCAGGATGTGGAGAAAGATTTTACATATGACACATCAAAAGTAGAAGCTTTCCTTGTTCCGGCAGGAACTGCAATCGAAGTATATGCAACTACACTGCATTATGCACCATGCCATGTAAATGAAAGCGGTTTCCAGTGCGTCGTTGTCCTTCCGAAAGGAACCAACACAGAACTGACTTTTGAAACAGCTTCCGAAGGAGAAGACAAGCTTCTCACAGCGAAGAACAAATGGCTGATCGGTCATGAAGAAGCAGCTATCGAAGGTGCATTCAACGGACTGAAAGGTGCAAATGTTGGAATCGACTGATCGTATTAAATAACAGAACTCAAAAATATATTCTATATAATATGGAGGAATTTATATCATGAACAATATACCAGTAGTAAAACTTGGAATCATTGCAGTAAGCCGTGACTGTTTCCCGATTCAGCTCTCCGAGAAGAGACGCGCAGCAATTAAAGCAGCTTATAAGGGAGAACTTTATGAATGTCCTGTAACTGTTGAGAACGAAAAAGACATGGAAAAAGCTCTCGAAGACGTAAACAAAGCAGAGTGTAACGCACTGGTTGTTTTCCTTGGAAACTTCGGGCCGGAAACACCGGAGACACTGATCGCAGAAAGATTTGACGGACCGTGCATGTATGTGGCAGCAGCAGAAGGCGACGGCGACATGATCAACGGACGTGGTGATGCTTACTGTGGTATGCTGAACTGCTCCTATAACTTAAAGATGCGTCATCTTGAAGCATACATTCCGGAATATCCGGTTGGAACAGCAGATGACATTGCAAAAATGATCGGTGATTTTGTACCGGTTGCACGTGCTGTCATCGGTGTTCGTAACCTCAAGATCATTACATTCGGACCACGTCCGCAGGATTTCTTTGCATGTAATGCACCGATCAAGGGTCTTTATGAACTGGGCGTTGAGATTGAAGAAAACTCCGAACTTGATCTTCTCGTTGCTTTCAAAGAGCATGAAAATGATCCTCGTATCCCGGAAGTTTGTGCAGATATGGCAAAAGAAATGGGTGAAGGAAGATATTACGAAGATCTCAATGCAAGAATGGCACAGTTCGAACTCACTCTTCTTGACTGGGCAGAAGCTCATAAAGGTGCAAGAAAATATGTTGCATTTGCTGATAAATGCTGGCCGGCATTCCCGTCACAGTTCGGATTTGAACCTTGTTATGTAAACAGCCGCCTTGCTTCCAGAGGTATTCCGGTATCCTGTGAAGTTGATATCTACGGCGCACTCAGCGAGTACATCGGACTTTGCATTTCCAACGATGCTGTTACTCTGCTTGATATCAACAACTCTGTTCCGAAATATATCTATGACGAAGATATCAAAGGAAAATATGATTACAAACTGACAGATACATTCATGGGCTTCCATTGTGGAAATACTCCTGCATGCAAGATGTGCGAATCCAGAGCCGTTAAATATCAGCTCATCCAGCACAGACTTCTTGAGCCGGCAGGATCTGATCCAGACTTTACAAGAGGAACTCTTGAAGGTGACATCGCTGCTTCTGATATCACATTCTATCGTCTGCAGTGCAACTCCGAAGGTGAACTGGTAGCATACGTTGCAGAAGGAGAAGTCTTAGATGTACCGACAAGATCCTTTGGTGGTATCGGTATCTTCGCTATCAAAGAAATGGGAAGATTCTATCGTCACGTACTGATCGAGGGCAACTATCCGCATCACGGAGCAGTTATGTTCGGACATTATGGAAAACAGTTCTTCGAAGTAGTGAAATTCCTCGGACTGGACGTAAAGAAGATTGGTTACAACCAGCCGGCAGGTGTAAGATATCCGACAGAAAATCCATGGGGTTAATCTACACATTCTGACTATAACAAAATAAAACAATACAGGCATCCCGGGAGTTTTCCTGGGATGTCTTGGCAAAAAGAAAAATAAAGATAAAAAAATCAATAGCAATTGCAAACAGAATGTGCATGAGTTTTATACATATGATGGAGTGCACAGTTAGGAGGAGACATGTATTATATCGGCGTTGACCTTGGTACTTCCGCAGTAAAACTTCTTCTGATGGAAGAATCCGGAAAGATCTGTAATATCGTATCAAAAGAATACCCATTGTTTTTCCCGCATCCGGGCTGGTCAGAACAGAATCCGGAAGACTGGTTTACCCAGAGTGTTGAGGGAATGAAAGAACTGACAGAAGGAATTGACCGCTCTCTGGTAGCCGGAATCGGTTTTGGCGGACAGATGCACGGGCTGGTAACGCTGGACGAAAATGATCAGGTGATCCGTCCTGCAATTCTCTGGAACGATGGTCGTTCCCAGAAAGAAACAGAATATCTCAACAATGAGATCGGTAAAGATAAATTATCTGCATACACAGCAAACATTGCATTTGCAGGATTTACAGCACCGAAGATCCTCTGGATGAAGAAAAACGAGCCTGATAAATTTGCAAAGATCGCAAAGATTATGCTTCCGAAAGATTATCTGGCATACAGACTTTCCGGATCTTTCTGCACAGATGTTTCTGATGCATCCGGTATGCTTCTTCTTGATGTGAAGAATCGTTGCTGGTCAAAAGAAATGATGGAAATCTGTGATGTAAAAGAAGAACAGCTTCCAAAGCTGTATGAGAGCTGGGAAGTTGTCGGTACACTGAAACCGGAAGTGGCAGAAGAGCTTGGTTTCTCAGCAGACGTTAAAGTTGTAGCAGGTGCCGGTGACAATGCGGCAGCTGCTGTCGGAACAGGAACTGTTGGTGACGGACAGTGTAATATTTCTCTTGGTACTTCCGGAACTATCTTTATTTCCAGTAAAAACTTTGGTGTTGACGAAAACAATGCACTGCATTCTTTCTGCCATGCAGACGGAAGTTATCATCTGATGGGATGTATGCTGAGTGCGGCTTCCTGCAACAAATGGTGGGCAGAAGAAATTCTTCAGACAAAAGATTTCGCAGCGGAGCAGGCACCGATTCAGAAACTTGGGGAAAACAATGTATTCTTCCTTCCGTATCTGATGGGAGAAAGATCTCCGCATAATAATCCGGATGCAAGAGGTGTCTTTTTCGGAATGTCCATGGACAGTACAAGAGCTGATATGACACAGGCTGTTCTGGAAGGTGTGGCATTTGGACTTCGTGATTCTCTGGAAGTTGCAAGAAAACTTGGTATTAAGATTGAGCGTACAAAGATCTGCGGCGGCGGTGCAAAGAGCCCTCTGTGGAAGAAAATCATTGCAAATGTCATGAACCTGAAAGTCGATGTACTGGAAGTAGAAGAAGGTCCATCCATGGGTGGCGCAATGCTTGCAGCCGTTGGATGCGGAGCTTATCCGGATGTTGAGACGATTGGTAAAAAGATGGCGCATGTCGTAGATACCGTAGAGCCGGAAGAAGAACTTGTGGCGAAGTACGAGGAACGTTACCAGAAGTTCAAGGAGTTATACCCCGCCTTGAGACCACTCTTCTAGGGAAATGCCCTAGGACCCGTCAATGGTTTGACAACCTATAAAAAATTTATGCGAGGGGAGGGCGCTCACAGTTGCGAAGGCCGCTCTCCCCTCGCGCACCCC
>OLPF01000578.1_pt1 | contig 37563 bp, 48 predicted proteins | sample 1673121 | NCBI WGS metagenome assembly OLPF01 (sample SAMEA3136756, study PRJEB25190) | human gut metagenome
TATCAATACAGAAATAATTGCCGTAACTGTGCAGAACATAGTATTGAGGGGTGCGCCTTTGCCATATTCAAATCTTCTTTACAGTCGGCTTCGAATGCCCTCCACATCGCGCTTCACGCTCTGGATGAACAGCGCGGCGTCGAGGCTGTAGGCCATGGCGTCAAAGCTCTTGCGGAAGCCATCGACCACGCCGTCGGCCGTGCCGGTGAAGAACATGCAGTATTTTCCGGCCGCACGACAGGCGGCGACGATGCGCGTGATAGCTGCCTGAAACTCCGGCGCGTCGAACTGCCCCGGCATGCCCATCGAGATCGACAGGTCGAACGGGCCGACGAAGATGCCGTCCACGCCGTCCACGGCGCAGATGTCCTCGATGATGGCGAGCGCCTCGGCGGTCTCGCACTGTGGGAAGAGCAGGGTCTCGCCGTTGAAGTGGCGCATGGTCTCCGGCACGGAGCCGAGCCCGTCAAAGCCCCAGCCGTCCTTGCGCGACGGGCAGAAGCCCCGCTGGCCGATGGGGTAATATTTCGCGTAGTCCACGAGTGCGTGCACCTGCTCGAGCGTCTTGACGTTCGGCACGATCAGGCCCTGCACGCCGACGTCGAGCAGCTTGAGCACGGCGGGGCGGCTGATCTCGCGCACGCGCGCGATCGGGCAGATGCTGCTCAGCTCGGCGGCGCGCACGAGCGCGGCGGTGGTCTCGGCCTCGATGGGGGAGTGCTCGTTGTCGATGATGGCAAAGTCGAGCCCCGTGCGGCCGAGGCACTCCATGAGGCTCACACTGGCGGTGTCAAAAAAGGTGCCGATGGGCTGCGCACCGGCGGCGAGTTTCTGTTTGAGCGTGTTTTCCATGCGGATTCCTCCTTATCTTGTCTCGATGCCCCGATTATACTTGCATTTTGGTGGGATGGCAAGCACCGTTGAAAAAGAGGGATGCAACTTTGCATCCCTCTTTTTCATGCTGGAATCACATATAACGAGCCAATATTTTGTGCAGCAGATCGTTGTATTGTTCCAGATCGTATACACTCGTCAGGTTGAATTTTTGGCCCTTTTTCTCCTCGTCCGGCACAATCAGTGTTTTCACTGTGTCGGTGAGTTTTAAGCGGCAAATCCATTTGCGGGTGTTCTTCTTGTAGAGAATATTGATATAGGATTCGGTGTCCTTATATGTAATGTCTTGCAGGTCAACGACGTCTTTCAGTAGGTTTTTGATGATGAAGTAGGCTTCCAGTTCCTCTTCCGTCGTCACGATTTTCGATTCGTTGCTGTCAGGAATATCCGCATCTTTTTCTGTATTTACTGGTTCCGCCGTTGGCTTTTCAGAGACGGAAACGCTGCCGCCAGAGCCGCCGAGCGCGTTTTTAATTTTATCGTTCATCGTCTCGCTGATATAATCATTGAGCGCTTTTTTCAGGAGGGGACGGAACTTTTCAATGACAGCCTGCGTTTTTTGGCCGGTGTAGCACCCTTGCAGGAAAAGCCGCGTCAGTTCGTCGGACGGATTTTCTACCTGCTCCGCAAATTGGTTTTTAAACTCGTGTACATACTTCAGTTCCGATGCAGTGCTGAAAATGGAATCAATATCGAATTCTGATTTGCAGAATTTTTTAAGCTCACGCACCTGGTTTTCACGAATATCAAGAATATTGATGCTCAAAAACGGATCGCTATCCATTTTGTTGGGATTATCCAGATCGGTAAAGAAGCGATAGATGAGACCGTTTGTTAAAATTGCGAATTTTGCATCTGTTGTGCCGAAGTAGCGGAAAAGCTGAGAGTCGTGACGCTCCAGATTTTCAGATATGGATTTGCATTCAATTAGGATAACAGGTGTGTCGTCTTTCATGATGGCGTAATCGACTTTTTCACCCTTTTTAATGCCTACATCTGCAGTGTACTCTGGAACGAATTCCTGTGGATTAAAAACATCGTAGCCAAGCATGGAGAAAAACGGCATAATAATTGCGGTTTTTGTGGCTTCCTCTGTCTGGATAGAATCTTTCAGAGTGTCCACACGCTTAGAAAATTGTTTGAGCTGGTCTATAAAATCCATAATACGCACTCACTTTCCTGTATTTGATTTTTTCGACTGTTTATTCAATTTTATCACGGGCGCGGTGGAAAGTCCATCCTTTTGAGATGAAAGATTTTTGGTGCTCCAGCGGGGATTTCCCCTGCCGGGGATAAACTTCGACTCCCCGGGCGCGACCAGAAAAAAATCTCCCCGCCAAAAAGGCGAGGAGATTTTTTTGGTGCTCCAGCGGGGATTCGAACCCCAATAGAATCACGTGTTTTCAGTACTTATCACTTTCTGACAACACTTTTGACAACTTTCTGCTGCGTTTTACGTACCGGTTGACCTTGTTGTGTACCTGCTGTTTACGCTTGTCCTCAAGGTCGGTGTAGATATCCTGCGTCATTGCGATGGTAGAGTGCCCGAGCAGGTATTGTGCATCCTTGACATCGATATTCGCGCTGTGCAGCATGGAGGCATATGCGTGCCAGAGTTGATGCGCAGTCGAGTGGATGTCATGGCTCTGCTGGTATTTTTTCAGGCCGGATTCCAGCTCCGTCTTTGTCGGCAAGCCATCCGGAAAGAAGATGAATGTCTCAGGGTCGTCATAGTGCGGCAGGATCTCGATGACGTTATCCGGCAGGTCAAGGTAGCGCACGCCGGCTTCGGTCTTAGGGGATTTGAGAACCGGCTTTCGCGTGTCGGAATATGCAACGGCACGCGCGACGCACGCAGTCCGTGTAGTGAGGTCAATATCTTTTTGCTTCAGCGCAGCGGCTTCTCCGCGACGTGCGCCCGTGTACGCCATGAAATACGACATTCGTGCGAACAGGCTCTCTGTCTTGGATTCTTCGATTTTCTGCAGGTCGTCCGGCGGCGTCGGCTTTCTGGGTACGCGCGGGTTTCCTTTTGGGGTCGGAATCCCGATGCAGGGGTTTGCATCAATATCGCCGCAAAGGAAGGCGTAGTTGAGGATCTGCCGCATCACGGGCTTTGTGTTGTTGATGACCTTCTGCGAGTAGCCACGCGCGGCGAAGCGCTGCAGGAAGACGACGATCTGGTGACCGGTGATGTCCGTAACATACTGGTCGCCGAAAGCGTCCACAGCGCGGTTCTTTGCTGTTCTGTAACCGCATACGGTGTTTGGAGACAGGCGCGGTTCGCACTGCTCCCACCAGTCATCGGCGACGGCCTCGAATGTCCGGCCCTTGCCAGCAGCCTCGTTCGCGTGCTTTTCGCACTCACGGATATAGTCATCACGCTTTTGTTCGACTTCTTTGTCGGTTTTCCCATAGAAATACTTTCGCTCGCCATTGATGGTGTCAGACAAGACGATGCGGCCATCTTTGCGCAGCGTGTATTTTGTCCTTTTTCTTGCCATTGGTGTCTCCCTTCCTTGAAAAGCGGGGAGAGATATGCTACTATGAGAATGACATGATCCTCTGCACATCTCTGCTTTTCAGAATGTGTTCCCGGAGGAACAAATGGCCGTCTCGGTGTTGCGGCGCCGGGGCGGTTTTGTATAAGAATGAAATGTTCGGAAATTTGTAAAGAGAACAGTGCGATGAAATGTTGAATTACAAAAACGCTTGATTTTGGAATTTAACTGTTTCCCTAGAGCACTGCACCAGTGAAAGGAATGGATTCTTACAAGGAGTAAAGAGAGCGAGCAGTCAAGTGCAAAAATGCACATATTTGTTAAAGTTAGACAACCAAAGATAGTAAATTATGTGCAATTAGATGTTTACATTTCCGAGAAAAAAGCATAAAATATAACCGTAGGATGTTTATCATCCTATGCAAGATAAGAAACACATGTTTCGTCATCTCGCGTCCACCCGCAACTGCCGCCTGTCGCCAGCGGCCAATAAGAGTGCGACTTGCTTACGATTGCCGCCCGCCTGCGTGCGGCATACAAGTGCAGGCTTGCAACACACGAAGCCCTCTGCAGAAAGCGGGGGGCTTCTGCATTATAGACAGAGGAGAAGCCTATGCAGTTGGTTGCGCATGGCCTTTATACGGTTAAAGACCGATACTTCACCGAATTTGGGAACGGATACTGGGTTGACAATAAGCAGGAAGGAAGGCCGTACTATTATCTGTTTCAAGATACCGACGGTGTGGATTGGGTGATTCCAATCAGTTCACAAGTTGATAATTATAAAAGGAAAATTGCGAAAGAAGAGAAAAAGCGCGGCGTCGGCAAATGTATCTATTATCATATTGGATTGGTTGCTTCGAAGGAGCGAGTGTTTCTGATTGGAGACATGTTCCCGATTGATGAACGATACATAAAAGCACCATACAGAATCAGCGCTTACCATTATGTCAGCAAGAATAAAGCCCTCAATACTACGCTTCGCAGGAAAGCCATGAAATATCTTCGGCTGGTAGAACAAGGCGTAACATACAGCCGCAACGATATCATGGGAATTAAGCAAAAACTGATATCCGATAGAGTAGCAGCAACAAAGTAAATGAGCCAGTTGTCTGCTCACACATTCGCCGCCTCGGTGTTACCGCACCGGGGCGGTTTTTATTATACAAGAGAATATTCTTGCTTGCCTTGCTCAGATTTGCTTGCATTTTGTGCATTGCTCCGCATGATTTGCGCCCAATTGTCCGGGAAACCGATATGCTTCAAGAGGACGTACTTATGCGCTGATATTGCGCGTGAAAGGTCAGAAATAAAGGCCTCTTTTTTCTCTTCGGGCAAGAGCATGTAAATCGCATATGCGTATCCCCAAAATGTACTCTCATTCCCTGCGAGTGCATCCGGGAGACGAATTTTGGGGGAAAGAAAGCGATTATAGAACCTGCCGCCATGCGCAGCAATATTTCGCGCGACGACTGCACATTGGATCCAGCTTTCGATGTATTCCCGGGAAGATATGCTATAGAACTCTCTGGACATTTTGTTGCGATCTTCGCGTACCATGTTCTTAAAAAACTTTGATACCTGCCCAAATGACATGAGCTCGGTAGCGGCCCACACGGGGAAGATACCTCCCTTGCATTTTTTGTGGTGCTGCACAAAGAGTTCGTCTTTCCTGGCGGTTTTGTCCTTTTGCAGTTCGTACATCATCCAGATATGCTTGTTGACATCTTCAAAATGCTCATAATTCATATACCCAATTGGCCCATATTTTTGAGCATGATAATAAGAGATGTATGCTTTCAGATTTGTCTCTATTATAGATGTTGCCGATAGAATAATTTCTCTGAGATCGACGTCAAACAGATAGACGTCTACAATGTTTTCGAAAGTCGTTCCGGGATAGAACACATCGTCTGGAGGGGTGCCCTGCCTTTTTACCATGGTTAACCAGTAACCGCGCAAGCGATAATAGTTTTCGGAACGCAGTACGCTTTCAGCATAAGCTTTGTCGCGAACAATTAGGCCTCGCGCCTCGAGCTTGTCGATTTGCTGCTGGTATGTACAAAAGGGTTTCACAGATTCAACATAGTCCATATTTGTCTCCTGAAAAACAAATAACCCGCCATGATACGCATAGGTGCTTTCGCATCCAGAGGCTTGGCGGGTTCCGTTGCTTTTATTTTAAACCGAAACACGCAAAAAAGCAACCACTAGATATAGAACGTTACCGGAAGAACAATCACAAAATGCGGATTGTTAATGAAGCGCTGCACCGGGGCAATTCTTATTTGATATCCGGTACCGTGGGAATTGCATCTTCACCTGGCAGGACAGCGCTGCAAAGCGTTTCGATCGCGTGTGCAAGCTCTTTGGCCTTGTCCGCGCTCATAATAAGAGAGGCAACAGGCTCCTTTGTGACTTTGTCGAGTTTACCTGTGCTGTCGAAACCAGGACACTGTTGCGCGAAGCAAAGCACAAATTCGTTGCCATTTCCGCTGAGAGCACAGCTAAAGCCGTTTGTGTACTGATACATAGCTACCTCCATTATTACATTTGCATCAATTCATCCGTGTCATCCAGAGTTTTAAACTCTGCGACGTCGGAAGATTCGGCGCGCCATTCGGTCGTTTTATAATCGTCAAAGTGGATGATTTGCCCCTGATTATAGTGCGGCGGAGCAGTAGTGACAAACGGGCATTGCATTGGGATTTGAAGCTTATCAGCGATTTGGGAAAGTGTATTGAGCGTGAAGTTTGTCTCGCCCTTCTCCCATTTCGACACGGTGCTTTGAGACACGCCCATATAGTCGGCGAATTCTTTTTGGTTCATGTGGAGATCAAAGCGCTTTTTGCAGATCTCTGCGGCGATTGCTCCCTGTAGTCCTGCGAGCATGATTGCGGCCGGGGACATGGATTTTGAAAGCGCATCGAGTAGTGCGTAGGTGTTAGGCGTTTTCATGGTTATCTCCCTTTCTGGCTTCTTCGAGGCGTGCTTTTGCTGGCTCAATATACTTGGTGTAGTCGGTATTCCGCTTTCCTCCTCGCTCATAGAAGGTCAGCAAAAGAATCGGCTGTTGGTTTTGCAGGAACGAATATAGCACTCGTATGTTGTACCCGTTGCCTGTAAGATGCATACTGAACAGGCCGTTGCCGATGGATTCAAACTCTTTAGACTGTACTGCTTGCGCACCGAACATGGACAGCATTTTTAACTGCCGGATGAGTGTAGCAAAAAGCTTTTCTTCAATACCGGTTTCGGCAATCAGCTCGACCAACTCTTGATAAAATTCACGAGTATACAGAAGTTCACCGAGTATTCTGCATAGCCAGGATAGCACTTCTTCTCTTTTCATTCTATGTACCTCAGCGCAATAATATTACTTTTAGAGAATAATATCAATAGAAATGATAAAAAAATTCGCGGATAGAATAAAATGTTTACATTTTTGGCGTAGATTTGACTTACGGCACTTTCATTCTCTTTTGGAAAGGAAATGCCGCCTGTACAGCTCTTTCAGCTCATCGGCGGTGTAGTTTGTGCCGAACCGGCGATTGATGAGGCCGCGCGTGAGGCCAAAATTCCAGCCGTATTTGTGGACCAGGCGGTACATGACGCTATAGATTTCTGTTTGTATGCGTGTCCCCTCCCAAAAACGAAATACCTTCAATTCCGCCCGGGCGCACAGCACCCGGGCGGTTGTGATTATTTCGCCTTTTCGAGGCGCACGGTTTTGGTGGTGCCGAGAGCCGATGCCTCGTAGCTGATCTCACCTTTTTCATATGTGAACGTCTTGGTATCATCGCCGGACGCCAGCAGAGCGGAGTCAGTTTTCTCCTTGTCGTTTACAGATTCCCATGTATAGGGTTCATCGGGCGTTTCCGGAGCAACGAACGTTCCGGCCCAATATAGGGACTTGGACTCGCTGTCTGTGTTGACCCAGTAGATTTCGATCGTGTCGCCGCTGATGGTGGCCGCCTGGTAGCTTTCCTTCGAGTCCGAGTTTGACTGTACCCATTCACCCGTCAGATCTGGCGGAGTGGCGACTTCAGGCGTCTTTGTGTCGCCGCCGTTCTGGCTGCCGCACGCCGTCAGGCACAAGACCAGAAGCATGGTTGCGATGATGGACAATAGGCGGCTTTTTGCGAATGTTTTTTTCATAGACATTCTTCCTCTCATTATTCTCGCAAACAGGCGGATTACGACAATTCTATCATTTTATGGTCGGAATGTCTATTCTTTCTTCTCTGTACGATAAAAGGGACTGCGGTATACCACGCCTCCTCACACGGCGCTTTCTTCGCTGATCGCGCTGTCGATCATCTGCTGTAGCTTATCGCGATCCCACAGCAAGATGCCGTTCTTTTCGGCCAGTTGCTTTGCACCGGCGGTAAAATAATTATTTGTCATCACAACACCAACATGGCAGTTGTACATGCTTTTACCGGCGCACACTTCCTGCACTGGCGTGTTCCCCAGCGCGGAAGAATAGCATTTACACTGGACGGCATAGCGCACGCCTTCTTTTTCGGCAATCACATCAACACCTTGGTCTCCAGAACCAGGCGTCACAGACACGTTGACAAAGCCGTTTTTTCGCAGCAGGTCAGCGCAATAGTTTTCAAATTCATGGCCTTCCATACCGTCGGTTTCAGAAATGTCGATGCCTGACATCGTGCCTTCGCAACGAACCGTGCCGTCAGCAGCTGCATATGTGTTTATAACACCGCATTCCGCAAATAACTGGTTGCGTAGTTTAATCGCAAATTCCATGGTCTCATCATCGAATTCGTTTTTGTGTTTTTCAATTTCATCTGCAAATATGCGGCATAGGCTCTCTACATGGCTGCGGCTGTTTCTGTATGTTGTTTTCGCCGCTTTTTTTACGCTGTTGTAATGCCGTTCGATAGCATCTCTTGTGTGCCATTGCTTGTTATTGACGAAAATGTCGTACTGAATAGATGGTTTCAAAGTGAATGGCACACGATCTTCAAATGCAATCAATTCATGTGTTTCGGACAGTATGGAATGATAGTAGGACAAAAACGTTTCGATGTCGTCAGCCTCGTTCGCCAATTCTGTAGACGCCTGCGCTTTTGCAATCAGATCTTGAACCGTTGAGTACATCTTTGTTTTTCTTCGCTTAGACGCCAAAAAAAGAGCAGCGCCGCTGCCGACAAGAAGTATACCATCCACAGCGAATCCGACCGTGTCGTTTATAACGCCTATCATGAAAACCGGAAATGCCAACGAAAAGCATATGACTCCGATCCACTGCAGCCCGTCAAGCTTTTGCTTGTTCTTCACAATCAATCCCTCGTTTCTGTTCTTCCTTCAGCTGTTTATGTATCATCCTTCTGTCATGTGGCAACATAGACACACGGCTGATAATTGAAAAATAGCATATTTCGGGCAGTATTGCAATAAGTTAGCAAAAAACGTTCGGAATACCGAACGTTTTCAACACGCAGCCGAAAAATGTGGTAGGATTATGGCGAGGATGAAAAACAATGTACGGGAGTATAGAGAATACAAGGGCGTCAGCCTGCGGTGGCTGGCCGGAAAGGTGGGGTGTGGGACAAGCACGCTGTGCGACGTTGAGAGGGGCAAGAGCATTCCAAACGTCCGCCTCGCCATTCGGATCGCGCGGGCGCTGGGAACGACTGTGGAAGAACTATGGGAGGGAGAGCTGTGACGGAAACAGAATGGAGGACGTACTTACGGAGCGAGATCGAGCGGCTGCTGGATGAAGCAAGCGAACAAAAGCTGCGGCTGACGCTGGCACTGCTGCGCGCAGCGTAAAGAAAAACAGAAAAGCAAAGAAAGAGGAGCAGGAAATCAATCCTGCTCCTCTTTCGCGTTTTCGGCGGTGATCTGCCGGGCAAAGTCCTCGATGTCGGCCCAGCGCTCCTCCGGCAGCCGGGCCAGTGCCAGAAGGAAACGGCGCTTAAAGTCGTCGCCTGCGCCAATGGTCGCTCGGCCAACGAAGTCCATAATCTCTTCGTCGCGCGTAGTCGCCGTAAACATCTTGCCGTCACCGGTACGCAGCCAATGTTCGTCAACATGGAACTCGCGGCAGATGGAGACGATAGCGGAATCGGGCGGAATTCTCTGCCCAGTTTCCCAACCGGCGATTGTTGACTGTCTGACGCCTATCCTTGCTCCGAAATCGGTTTGATTTAGGCCGACGTGGCTGCGCAGTTCTTTTATTTGATTTTGCACATTATAGGCCTCCTTTCGAAATGAATATACCACACGGCATATCACATTGCAATATTTTTTCGAAAAAACGAGATAATTTTATTGACATGGATATTGCGGAGTGATAATATGGCATTGCAAAGAGATTTACATCAAACGCAAAGCAATGCAGCAAAGTGCGAGGAGGTGACGAAAATGCTGACGAATAACGAGCGGAAAACCATCGAGCGGCTGGCGGCCATGATGCAGCGCATGGACGAGATGCAGAAGGCGCAGCTTTGCGCCTTCACGGAGGGGCTGGCGATGGCGCTGGAGCACAGCAAGCGCGCGTCGTAAGGCGCGCGCAATCTATTCGATTGGAGGTGAGGACATGTACCAAGCGGCGAAAATGATGATCGCGAGCAACGGAAGGCGGAGCGCGGTACTGCTCGACGGCGTTATGATCGGCGTCGGCGTTGACGGCATCCGCCTCGACGTGAAGGAAGGTGTAGCGGAGCTGAGCATTACCGGCATTGATGTGGAGCGGTTTCGCGCCGGAAATGAAGCGGACTTCGAGCGCTTTTGCGCCGGATCGTCAGGGGATGACCCGGGCGGAGAATGATGCCGGTTTATCTGATTTCAAAAAGGAGAGAGGTACATATGCCGCGAGAAAAAGAAACCTTCCGGCTTGAGCTGGAGGAAATCTTGAAGTTCACCGGCGGCCGCCGGGTGTTGACGGTGACAGACGTCAGCAATTATACAGGGCAAAGCAGACGGGTGTGCCGCGAGCGGTACAACGTCAGCGGGAAAGAGGGCATCAGCGCCGTGGCGCTCGCCCAGATGCTGGCCAGATAGGTCAAGAGAAAGGAGAAACCAATGAAAGCAACAGGAATCGTCAGAAAGGTCGACGAGCTCGGCCGCATCGTGCTGCCGAAGGAGCTGCGCCGGACGCTCGGCATTGGCGAAAAAGAGCCTATGGAGATCTACACGGACGGGAAAGGCATCATCCTGCGCAAGTACGCGCCTGGTTGCGCGTTCTGCGGCAGTGTGAACGACATCCGGTACATTCACAGCACGCCGGTGTGCAATATCTGCGCGAACAACATGCAGATGCTGTACCGCACGGCAGAAGGCGGTGACGACGAATGAAGGTATTCGGAGATCCGCGCGCCAAGGCCAAGGTGCGCCGCTACATCGTCTGGGGTATCGAGGATGGCATCGTCTGCGCGTCCTTTATCGCCGGCATCGCGCTGGCGGGGTGGCTGTTTCACATCCTCTTCGCTGCGCTCGGCGTCGCATGAGACGTCCGGAGGTCGTATATATGTCACCGGCAGAGCTGGCCATGCGACGCCGGAATGACCGCTGGGCAGCGCATGGCCGCGCGCGGGTGGCGCTCCCGGGGCGCAAGGCCGTGGTCGTGCCGTGCGCATCGCCGTTCGCGGCGATCCAGTGCGCGGCGGAGCTGTGGGGCGTCCCATGGCAGGAAGTCGTCCACGGGGCGCGCGTCATGTGGGCGCCGCCGGAGACATAAAAAGACACCGCCTGCGAAGATCGTCAAACCCGCAGGCGGTGAAAACCCAATAGCGCACAGGGCGCGCTACACTATATATATTATAGCATACAGTTGCCCGCCCTGCAAGCCGAAAAACGCTGACGCCGCAAGGCGTTTTCAGCTTCGGTAAGACCAATTACTAACTCGACCGGAGACAGACAGGGAGGCAATCATGCCGTATGTACATCGCACCGTCGTGTGCGGGGAAACGGTCGAGCACCGCAAGATGTATTCATCCCGTGTGCACAGCAAGGAAGTCAAGCCGCGCAAGCGATCATCCGAGAAGGAGACCTCCAAGTGTCAGGAGCGCATCAACGAGCGCGTGGCCGAGGAGCATCTGCGCTGGCTCATCAACTGCAACTACCATTATGGCGACTTCCATCTGGTGCTGCACTACTGGTGCAAAACCATCACATTAGAGCAAGCCGAGCGGGACAGAGCCGCGTTCTTCCGCGAGCTGCGCAAGGCGTACGCCAAAGCGGGCAAGCGCCTGAAATACATCGCCGTGCTCGAAACCAAGCACATGACGAACGTGCATCATCACATCCTCCTGCCGCGCTTTGACGCGCAGATCATCGCCGCCGCCTGGACAAAGGTGACCAATGGCGCGGGGTCTATCAGCTTCCAGATGCTCGATGACCGGAAGAACCACGCAAAGCTCGCGTCCTACCTCATCAAGGAATCACGCTCCACCATGCGCCGCTGCCGCGAGCAGGGCATCCGCCGCCGGCGGTATACCTGCAGCGCCGGCATGACCAAGCCGGAGATCCGCTATCAGGTGACCAAGGCTGAGACGTGGAGAAAAGAGCCGAAGGCCAGACGGGGGATGCATCTCTATCGCTTTGACGATGGGTCGGAGTATAAGAGCGGCTGGCACGAACTGAGCGGCTGGCCGTGGCAGGAGTATTACGAGATCAAAGACACCGCATAGGAAGGAGCGCACACAATGGGAATCCGTATGGACAGCTTGCCGCCGCGCTATCAGAAACAGGCGGCGCGCAAGCTGGATCCTGTGGCGTATGAAAAGGCGCTGCAGTTTTTCCACGCCGAGGAGTCGGCGAAAAACCCAGCGCGTCAGGCACAGGGGAGTATCAGCCGTGCGACCGGGGAAGGCTTTGAGGCGCAGATCCTCACGGCCTGCGCGTATTACCGGGCGCATGGCATCGCGGAGATCGACAAGACGCCGGAGCCAATCAAGGTCATTTCCGGCCGGCATCAGAATCCGAGCGGCTGCTGGTCGTTCGAGGCGGTTTTCACCAAGCAGGCGCAGCCGGATTTTCAGGGCACGCTATGCGGCGGAAGCAGCGTAGTGTTCGAGGCCAAGGCAACAGACAAAGACCGCATCCTGCAAAGTGCGGTCACGGAAGAGCAGGCGCGTGCACTGGAATCGCACGACAATATGGGCGCACTGGCGTTTGTGCTGGTGTGCCTGCGCGGGCGCGCAGTGTATCGTGTCATGTGGGAGGACTGGCAGAACATGAAAGAACTATTCGGCCATAAGTACATGACGGCCGTGGAGCTGGAGCCGTACTGGGTGCAGCTGCGTCAGGGCGTGATCCGGTTTCTCGGCGATCCGGAGTGAGGTGGGCACATGGCAATCAAAAACTATACGACGAAAGTGGACGTATATACGTCCATCGGGGAAATCCAAGGCGCGCTTGCACGCCACGGCGCCACCAAGATCATGATTGACTACGATAATGGCAAGCCGCAGGCGATCGCGTTTGGGATCGACACGCCGGTTGGGCCGCGTGGCTTCTGCCTGCCGGCGGCCGTAGACGGAACGCTGCGAGTGTTCGCGGCGCAGAAGATCAAGGCCGACCGAGAGCAGGCAGAAATGACCGCGTGGCGGAACGTGCGCGACTGGGTGCTGGCACAAATGGCGCTGATCGAATCCTGTGATGTGCCGATGCAGCAGATCTTTCTGCCGTATATGGCAGATGATCGCGGCCGGACGGTGTACGAGCTGTATGCCGCCGGGCAGCTCGCACTCGGCGCAGGGGAGGATGCATGATGCTGCGCACACAGGAGACACTTGATGGCGAGATCATCGTTGACAGCTTTGCCGGTGGCGGCGGCGCGTCCACGGGAATTGAGCTGGCGCTGGGGCGAATCGTCAATGCGGCGATCAATCACGACCCGGCAGCGATCCGGATGCACGAAGCGAACCATCCGTACACGGAGCATTACCAGGCATCTGTCCGGGATGTGAATCCGGAGACGGTCTGCCGAGGTCGGCCGGTGGCGCTGGCATGGTTCTCGCCGGACTGCAAGCATTTTTCAAAGGCAAAGGGCGCGGCGCTTGTTGACCGCAAAATCCGGGGCCTCGCGTGGATCGTCCTGCGCTGGGCGGCGAAGGTGCGCCCGCGCGTCATCATCCTTGAAAACGTCGAAGAGTTCCAGACGTGGGGGCCGGTGCGTAAGGGGAAGCCGGTAAAGAAACTGGCCGGTACGACGTTCCAGAAGTTTGTCGGGCAGCTTCGGGCACTGGGATATAGCGTGGAATGGCGCGAGCTGATGGCAGCCGACTACGGTGCGCCGACGACCAGACGCCGGCTGGTGCTGATCGCCCGCTGCGATGGGCGTGCGATCGTCTGGCCGGAGCGCACACACGCCCCGCGAGACAGCGCGGAAGTGCGCAGCGGCAAGCTGTTGCCATGGCGCAGTGCTGCGGAGATTATCGACTGGTCGCTGCCGTGTCCTTCGATTTTTTCGACGAAGGATGAAATCCACGAGCGGTACGGCATTGCCGCCGTCCGGCCGCTGGCGGACAACACCATGCGCCGCATCATTCGCGGCGTGGACAAGTTCACGATCAAATCCGGGGCGCCGTTCATCGTTGAGTGCAACCATTCAGGAGGTGGGCACGTCACGGATAGCCAAGAGCCGTGTAAAACGATTACGGCAAAGCACACAGGAGGCATTTGCCGGCCGATTCTCGCTCCGCTGACGATGACAAATACCAGCAACAGTGTCGGGGCACCGGTCTCCGAACCAATGAACACAGTCCGTACAGGCGGAGGCGGCGGGCAGATGCTGCTATCGCCGTCACTGATCCAGTATCACACGGAGAAAACAGAAAGCGCCCGAGCGGCTGGCCTAGATAAGCCCATCTGCACGGTGGACGCCGCGAACCGTTACGGCCTTACCTGCGCGAATCTGGTGGAGTATTACGGCGGCGGCCGGCCGTTGGATGTGCAAAACCCGATGCATACGGTCACGAGCCACGACCGGGAAGCTGTGGTTGCTGCACATGTAGTCAAGTATTACAGCGGGGTGGACGGTGAGAAAGCGGGAGAGCCGCTGCCGACAGTGACGGCCATCGACCACAATGCGGTATGCGCTGCCCACGTGGTCAAGTACAAGCGGGACGAAGTCGGCACACGGCCGTCGGAGCCGCTGCCGACACAGACAGCGGGCGGCGTGTTTGGCTGCTGCAAGGCAGTGCTTTATAAAATCAGCACATCCGAGCGGCTGCACCATTGGCCGCAGATCCGCGACTTGCTGAACCTGTACTGCGGCTATGCGCTGGGCGAGGACGATCTGCTGCTCCTGTCAATCGGCGGGGCGCCGTACTATATCGCAGACATTGGCCTGCGGATGCTGTCGCCTCGGGAGCTGTACAACGCCATGGGCTTTCCTCCGGATTACATCATCGACCATGATGCGGCCGGAAAGCCATACCCGAAGACGCAGCAAGTAGCCAGATGCGGCAATGCCGTCTGCCCGCCGATGGCTGCGGCCGTTGTGGCAGCGAACCTACCGGAGTATGCCATGCCCGGGAAAATTGAGACGATGGCCGCACTCGCTGATGCGGTGGCTATGTAAAAAACAAAGGAGGACAACCATGAATCACGAAACCCAAAGAGCGAGCATCCTGCAGATGGCGCAGGGTGCATTCCAGGAGCGCGTGGACTATGAGATGCAGCGCTGTGTTGACAACATCCTTGACGTCAACACCAAAGCAACCGCAAAGCGCAAGATCACGCTGACGATCGAGCTGACACCGGACGATGACCGCCGGCAGATCCGCGTGAATGTTGTTGCCAAGGCCACGCTCGCGGCGACCAATCCGGTCGCAACGTCGCTTTGCGTTACCACTGATGGCAACGGGGAAATGGTCGTTGCCGAAATGGTGCCGCAGCTCCCCGGCCAGATGCGCATGGACGGGCATGAACAGGAAGCACCGAAAATTCTGAATCTGCTGCAGGCCAGCAAGCAGGCAGCCGAATAACGAAGGAGGATATGACAATGCTCGCAGAAATGATCGACAAAATCGTGAGCCTGAAAGAAACCAAAATCTTCGAAATTGATGGGCAGACCTATTCCGACGCCAATCTTACGCGGATCCCGCCGCATGTGGATCGTCCCGATTCCGTCAGCGTCAGCGGTCTGGATGCTGTCTGCAAGCTGGTGCGCACCGAGATCGCAAAGGTCGGGACGACCATCATGGTACATGTCCGGGATTACAACAAGGTCGAAGTAATGACAACGTATCTGCCGGACTTCTCCCGCAACGTCCTGTATCGTGCGCAGGCGGACGCGCCGGGCATGCGCACTGGCTGGCGTGACCGAGAAACTGCGCTGATCGAGCTGCGCAGTCTGTTCATCCCGAACGAAGGCACGGAGTATCTGCTGGATCTGCTCAGCCGTATGTCCGATGAGAACACAGTGTCTACCAACGATAATGGTGTCACGCAGGCCGTGACGGCGCGGCAGGGCGTTGCGCTCAACGCAGTCGTTAATGTGCGCCCGCGGATCAAACTGCAGCCGTTCCGCACGTTCCTTGAGGTCGCGCAGCCGGAAAGCGAATTCCTCCTGCGCGTGGACAGCGAGAAAGGCATCGCCTTTTTCGAGGCGGATGGCGGCATCTGGCGTCTGGAAGCGAAACGCAACATCGCTGAGTATTTCGAGCGCGGCCTGAAAGACCTGGTTGAACAGGGCAAGGTCGTCATCATGCAGTGATTCGATAGCACACTGGGCGGGGGAACTCACCCGGTGCTCTGAAAGGAGGGCAACCATGAAGATCTACATATCAGGGAAAATCGCCGGTGATCCGGGTTATAAAGAGAAATTCGCCCGAGCGGCTGCACAGCTTGAGCGGCTGGGCGCGACGGTCATCAATCCGGCCATGGCGCCGGAGGGGCTGGCCAAGCTGGACTATATGCGCATCTGCTTCGCCGAGATGGAGGCGGTGGACTACGTCGTGTTCCTCCCGGATTGGGTAGAATCTGCCGGTGCGAAGCTGGAACGCGCGTGGTGCGACTATGTCGGCGTGCCGACGGCGAATTGGGACGCTTTTCGGGCGGACATGCTTTTGAGGAAGTCGCATGGTTACACATTCCGAGAACTGTTGGTGCTGGAGCATCCGGACGCGGTGGACGAAACCTGTGTTGGCGGGTGTTTTGGATGCCCGAATACCTACGGTTACGAGCCGGAGAACAAACCGTGCCCGCATGAACATGTTCATCAGCGAGAGGCAAAAGAAGTACTGTGCACGGCCTGTTGGGATCGCATCGTCCCGGGAAGTGAGGGGCGGAATGGGTGAATATATCGCTGAATCGGAAGTGCTGCGTAGAGCACTGGGCACCTACGGATCTGTCCTGCAGATCGTTGTGACGATGGAGGAAATGAGCGAACTGCAAAAGGAACTGTGCAAAGATCTGCGCGGAAGGGGTTCGTTCGAGCATATTGCTGAGGAAATCGCCGACGTGGAGATCATGCTCGAGCAGATGAAGATGCTGTTTGGTTGCACGGACGATGTGCGAGACTGGCGCAGACGCAAAGTGGAGCGGCTGAAAGAGAGGCTGGACGATGCCTGAACACATCAAACGTGCGTTGATGATGGGGCAGCTCATATCAACCGAAATGCAGCAGAAAATGAAGCAAGCGTCTGGCGCAGAGGCATATAACGAATTTCTACTGCTGGTGAATAGTGCGCCCGCCGCCGACGTTGCGCCGGTGGTGCACTGCCGCCACTGCCGATCCTACAATAAGCCGCAGCTGGGATGGTGCTCGGTCCACCTCGACCGCGAAGGTCCGGACGACTTTTGCAGCTACGGCGAACGAAACGAGGTGACTTGATTGGACTGGAAGCGGGAGGCGGCCGATGAGTTGCGCAACTACCAGAACCGGAAGCTTGCGATTGCGAACATCAGCGACCAGATTGCAGACCTGGCGACGGAGATCACGAGCATCCGCAGTGCCTCGGCGGACGGCAGTCCGGTCGCCGGCGGCTCGAACGGCCGGGACGATGCGCTCGTCAACAACATTCTGAAGCGTGAGCGGCTGGAAGAGGCGCAGCGCTTGACAGAGAACCGTGTGCGCCGCGTGGATCGTGCCTTGAATCAGCTCTCTGAGCGGGACCGCTGTGTGCTGCAGCGCTTTTACATCATGCCGTGTATCGGCGGCGTCGAGCGGCTGTGCCGGGAATTGGCCATCGAGAAGCCAACAGCATACCGTTGGAAAGACCGCGCACTGCGGAATTTCACGATTATCATGTATGGCCTCACGGAGAGCTGACGAAAAGATGAGAAAAAAGTGAGACGATTTTTTCGAAAATCTGTGTTAAAGTGATATCGAGGGATCGCGAGAGAGACCGGTCCCGCAAGTCACTTTGTGATATACCTCTCTTCCTTTGATCCTTTTGCAGAATGTACGCGTGGCTTTTTCTCTTGTCTCTGTCAACTCCGGTTTTCTAATGTCTCTCAACAAAGCAAAGCACCGGCCCGGTTTCGGGTTCGGTGCTTTGTGCATTCTGGTGCGGTTATGAATCTGAAACAACTTATCTACAAACTGCAGGCGGCGCTGAACCAGCGCGGCGAGCATTACAAAGTCAATCAGTTACAGCACTACTCCGAGCGGCTTGGCCGGATGGTAACAAAATACGTGCTGGAAAAGGCAGAAACCGATGAAACTGGGAAGCATATCAGCACGCGCGTACTGGAGACTTACAGCATGGCGGATGTCGTAAAAACGCTGGCGAAAATCTATAGCGGGTGATCCCATGAATCTCACGCCAAAGCAGCGCGCTTTTGCGGATTTTTACATCGAATTGGGCAATGCGACCGAGGCGGCGCGCCGGGCGGGATACTCGGCGAAAACCGCCAAATCCATCGGAGCGGAAAACCTGACAAAACCTGACATAAAAATCTATATAGCGCGGCGGCAGGAAAAAATCGAATCCGAGCGCACGGCATCCCTGAAAGAGATCCAGGAGCTGCGCACGGCGATCATGCGTGGGCAGGAAAAAGACCAGTTCGGCATTGAAACCTCCATCGCTGACCGCCTCCGTGCGGCGGGCGATTTGGAGAAGTCGCTGCGTATCAAGGAAGAGCAGGAAACAAAGGCAGCAGCACGCGCATCCGCACATTATGAGCTGCCGGCGCGCGTACTAGGCCGGGCGTTTGTCGACATCAACAGGCGTATTCAGCCGAACATGACGTATGTCTTTGAAGGCGGCCGCGGCGGCCTGAAATCATCGTATATATCCCTGAAAATCGTCGAGCTGCTGAAAAACAACCCGACGATGCATGCCTGTATCATCCGCAAGATGGGCAACACCCTGAAAGACAGCGTGTATGCCCAGATGAAATGGGCGATCAACGAACTGGGGCTATACGATGAGTTCAACTGCAAGCTGTCGCCGCTGGAAATCGTGCTGAAAGAAACCGGCCAGACGATTTATTTTCGCGGCTGTGACGACCCGCTGAAACTGAAATCCATCAAGCCGCCGTTTGGATATATCGGCATCCTGTGGAAGGAAGAAAAAGACCAGCTTTGCGGGCCGGAAGAAGAACGTTCTATTAACCAATCCGTGCTGCGTGGCGGCGCGGATTCCTATGATTTTTCGTCATACAACCCGCCAAAAAGCAAATCTAGCTGGGTCAACAAGGAGCGGCTTGTCCCGGATCCGGGGCGCGTTTTTCATCATTCCAGTTACACGGAAGCGCCGCCGGAATGGCTGGGCGCAAAGTTTATCGCCGACGCGGAGCACCTGAAAGAGGTCAATCCGGCAGCATATGAACATGAATACGAGGGCGTAGCCAATGGCGACGGCGGCAGTGTATTTGACTATCTGGAGCTGCGGGAGATCACAGACGAAGAAATGTCGCATTTCGACCGCATCTTCCAGGGCGAGGACTGGGGCTGGTATCCCGATCCGTACTGCTTCATTCGCTGCTACTACGACAGCGACCGCGAGGCGGTGTATATCTTCGCGGAACACTATGCAAACAAGGAATCGAACGAACAGACAGCGCGCTGGATCATCGAACACGGCTATGATGATTACGCCATCACGGCCGATTCGGCCGAACCGAAAAGCGTCAACGATCACCGCGAAATGGGCCTGCCCGTCACCGGCGCTGTCAAAGGTCCGGGGTCAATCGAACATGGCATGAAGTGGCTGCAGCGCCGGCGCATCATCATCGACCCGGTGCGCTGCCCGAATGCGGCAAAGGAATTTTCGGAGTATGAATACGAGCGGGACCGGGACGGCAACGTCGTCACCGGATACCCGGACGTGAATAACCACAGCATCGACGCCACGCGGTACGCACTGGAACCGCTGACGATGCGCAGGGGGGCAAGTGCATGACTGTAAATATTTTGGGGACGGAATATGAAATCATTGAAGCCACGGCAGCCGAAGATGCAATGCTTGAAAAATGCGATGGTTACTGCGACAAAACGGTAAAGACCATTGTTATTTCAAAAAAGGCCAAAGACTGCGACCTGAAAGACTTTAGCGTCTATCAGAAAAAAGTTATGCGTCATGAGATCATTCATGCATTTCTGTTTGAAAGCGGGCTGTCCGAAAACTTTACGCATCCGGAATACGGCCATGACGAAACATACGTGGACTGGATTGCTTCGCAGTTTCCGAAAATGTGCGAAGTATTCAAGGAGGCTGGCTGCCTGTGAAAATCAATATCCCGCTGGACAGCGTGAAAAAGCAGATCCGCGAAGAATTCCGCATCGCGCCGCTGGTAACGCCGGAAATGCGCGAAGCGGAAGACCTGTGGATGCAGATCTGGATGGGCACCCCGCCGTGGGCAAACGATCAGGATCGCACCATCAATTTTGCAAAGGCCGTGACCGGCGAAGCCGCGCGCCTTGCGACGATGGGCGTCAGCGTCGAACTGTCCGGCTCGGCCCGCGCGGATTGGCTGCAGGAACATCTGAATGAAGAACTGATTCCGTTCCTGCGTGACATGGTGGACGTGGGCTGTGCTGCCGGCATGTTCTTGCTGAAACCGACGCCGGACAGCATCGGTCTGTACACGCCGCCGGAATTTACGATCACGGCTGTGGATAACCGCAAGCGCGTGACCGGCGTGGTGCTGTACGACACGAAGGCAACGCCGGATTATTACTATGTCAAGGCCGAATATCACCGCTACGACGGGATGCATTATGTGGTTTCCAACCGCGCGTTCCGGCTGGCGAAGGGCAAAGCATCGGCATCCCGTGTGAATCTGGACGAAGTGCCGGATTGGGTGGGCATCCTGCCGGACGCCGTGCTGGATGATACTGCGCCGCTGTTTGCTGTGTGCACCATGCCGGACGCCAACAATATTGACGGCGGCGCATGCGGTATGTCTATCTACGCCAACGCCCTGCCGGAACTGCGTGGACTGGATGTTGCATGGTCTGCCATGGTGGACGAAATTCAGGATTCCCGGTCGATCGCCCTTGTGGATGACCGTCTGCTGCGTGAGCCAGGGCGGAAGAATGTTTCCGTGCGGCTACCGCGCTATGTGCAAAACGTTGCTGGTTCAGCGGCGGAAAGTTTCTATCAGGAAATCGATCGCAAGCTGAAAACCGGCGAACGCCAGACCGGCATCAATATGTTGCTGCAAAGCCTGTCGACCAAGTGCGGCTTTTCCGAAGGCTATTTCAGCTACAACGAAAAACAGGGCCTTGCTACTGCAACGCAGGTGGAAGCCGATGACCGCCGCACCATCCAGCGCATCAAGGACATCCGCGACCGCATCCAGGCAGCTGTGGATGACCTGATTCAGGCATTGAACGACTATGCTGATATCTACGATCTGGCGCCCTATGGCACGTATACCGTGGCGTACAATTTTGGGGACATCACGTATAGCTACGAAGAGGACCGGCAGAACACGAAAAGCCTTTGCCAGCTCGGCGTTTTGCCGTGGTGGATGTATCTGGTGCGCTTTGAAGGTTTCAGCGAGGACGACGCAAAAGCGGCCTACGCCGAAGCCAACACAGCGAAACCGGGGCTGTTCCCTGATACCGAATGATCACCCCGGAACAGTTCCAGGAGATCGGCGAAACCCTGCTGCCGCTGCTGGACGACCTGACAGAATGGATCGCCCGCGACATGATCGAGCGCTTCATGATCCGCTTCGGCCGCGGCGAAGAAAAGCTGCTGACCGGCACGGATGAATGGCAGGCGTGGGTGCTGAAACAGGCCGGCGGGAATCTGGACGAAATCCAGAAGGCGCTGGCCAAAAGCACCGGCAAATCGCAGCAGGAGATCGCGAAGATCTTCAAGGACAGCGGCATTCAGGCAGCAAAAGCGGATGCAGAAGCCGCCGCCGTGACGTTTTCCGGCCTCTCGTCCGGTATGATGGCGATCATCACGGATGCCTATGAGCGCACGGTAGGCGAAATTTCAAACATCACGCGCACAACGGCCGGCGCGACCAATCAGGCGTTTATCGACATCTGTGACGCTGCATATTGGAAGGTACGTACCGGTGCGCAGTCCTACACCGCCGCCATGCTGGAAGGCATAAAGGAATTGGGGCAGATGCAGCCGATCGTGCGGTATCCTTCCGGTCACAAGGACACGTTGGAAGTGGCGGTGCTGCGCTGCATCCGCACCGGCGTTGCGCAGTCATCCGGTAACATGACGATCCAGCAGTGCAAAGACATGGGCTGGAATCATGTGCTGGTGTCACAGCATCTGGGCGCGCGCGTGTCAGATACCGACCCGGTCGCCGATCATGCCGGCTGGCAGGGCAAGGTGTACTGTATCGATGGCAAGGACGCGCAGTTCGATAACCTGCTGGACGCGACCGGCTACCCGGAAAATCCGCTGGGCCTGTGCGGCTATAACTGCCGCCATTCCTTCACACCGTTCCTGCCTGGCGTTAGCCGGAACAATAACAAGCCGATCGATACCGAAGCCAACCGACGCGCGTATGAGCTGTCGCAGACGCAGCGCGCGATGGAACGCCGTATCCGTGCACAGAAGCGCAAGTGTGCGGCGCTGCATACGGCCGTGAAAAGCTGCGAAGATACGGCAGGCAAGGCAAAATTGCAGGAGAAATATGCGCAGTCCGCCAAGCGCCTGCAGGATCAGAACGCGGCCTACACGAAGTTCTGCGCCGACAACGACCTGAAACCATACCACGAGCGGCTTGCCGTTGCGGGTTGGGATCGCTCGGCGGCGTCAACCGCGTCCGCGGCAGCACGGGCACAACAGAGAATTGCTGATGTGCAGGTTTCGCCTGCTCCGGCTACTAAAGCGGTTGAAAAACCTGCGAATGGTGGTATAATAGTTTCGGCGCAATATCCGGAATACAGCAGAATAATCAGCAGCTCTGACGCCGTTAGAGATGCCCAAAAGGCGAATCCGAACTACAACAAGCAAACATACGAATATACGAATAACTGCCAGCGGTGTGTTCCTGCATGGGAACTGCGGCAAAGAGGCTTTGATGTAATTGCGCAACCGTGTAAGCCATTGGGGGAGCACGACGCTTTCCAAATGTCGCCATTTTCAGTGTGGAATTTTAATGCATTTGACGCGGATATGTCTAAACGAGTTCAGGCTGATAAGGTTGGCACTGGTAAAGAAAAGATTATTGAGTTCCTAAAAGCGAGCGGGAACGGTGCAAGAGCCGAAATCGTTGTTGTTTGGGACTATGATAGAGAAAAAGCGCACGCATTTGCAGCAAAAAATATTGACGGCAATGTTCTGTTTATTGATCCGCAAAACGGGAAGAGCGGCAAGCTGGTTGAGGAATATTTTGACAGGGCTGCAACAGGGAAAACAACGTGGCTGCGAATCGATAATTTGCCGTTAGTAGAGCAATACCGGGATGAGGTGATCAGAAACCCTTATGAATGACTTGAATAAAGCCTGCGAGATTGCTGTTGCAAAACAAAAGCAAGCATATGGTGCGAAATCCAAGGCAACAAAAATCAGCAAAATTGGCGAAACCAACGATTTGTATATAATTAGTTTTCACCCAGCATACGGTTCAGTTGAATGCGGTGGTGGAGGGCTTCTTGTTTACAAGAAAGACTATTCCGTTGCCCACTATTGCATCCCGTCATATCCTCAAAATATATTTGAAATCATTGACAACGCGATTGACGTTGATGTTCCGGCGGAATATACATGATACTGAAAACTGTTTTATATAACAATCACGAAAACCATCTTACCAATCGGCAAGGTGGTTTTCTTATACCCAAAATCGAATCAGGATACGCAGGGGCGGACGGGAAACCGGCTGCCCCTTTGCTATATCACGACCCCGCCGGTGGTTAATCCGGCTCAATCCACACAGCTGACGGGCTGTTAAAAAATCACGTTCAGGAGGATTACGCATGAAGAACATCGAGACCATTCTTTCCGACTTCGGTATCACGATTCCGGAAGGAAAGGCGGCGGATCTGCGCAAAGCCGTCGCCGAGAACTACAAGACCGTGGCGGAATTCACCAAGCTGCAGGAACGCCACGACGCGCTGGACACATCGCTGAAAGACGTGCAGGGCAAGCTTGCCGCCTTTGACGGCGTGGATGTCGCAGCGCTGAAAGGTCAGATCACGACCCTGACCAATGACCTGCAGACAGAACGGGACAACCGCAAGAAGGACGCTGCCGCCGTGAAGCTGCGCAGTACGGTGGACACGTTCCTGTCGGGAAAGCATTTCGTCAACGACATCACGCGCGAGAGCATCACGGACAAGCTGGTGACGGCTCTGGGTTCCGACGATGCGCGCGGCAAGTCGATCGGCGACCTGTTTACCGGCCTTGTCACCGATCAGAACGGCAAGGAGATCCCCGGTATCCTTGTGGCCGATCCCGCCAGCAAGGCGCGCTTTTCTTCCGATCACAGCGGCATGGTGCCGCCGGCGGGGGGCGCAAAAGAATACGTAGCCCAGAAATACAAAAACAATCCGTTTTTCAGGGGCTAAGACTACGAAAGGAAATGATGATCTATGTCTATCCAGTACGGTTCCCTTTACGTGGATGAGCAGTACAAGGCAACTGTTCTTCCCAACCTGTTTTATAAGACCTGGCTTGTGCCCGGTGTGACCTATCAGGACGTGATGGTCGACGGTGCCGGCGGCTGCTACTGGCACAAGCTGACCTCCACCGCCGCATCTGTCGGCACGCCCGGCCGTGACTTCACGGATACCGCCGCCGCTGACACGCTGGTTCAGGCCGTTTTCAACAACAACATCCATGCGTCAAAGAAGATCTACGGCGTGCAGGCTGCCGCTGTGGCGTTCCCGATTGCCGAGGAGCATCTGGCCCTTGCCACCCGCGAAGTCGCGGAGGCGAAGAATCAGTGCGCGCTTGCCTGCCTGATCTCTGAGGGTACGGCGTCCACCAACACCACGAAGACCACTGCGGCCAACTTCAAGGCGCAGGTGCTGGCCGAACGCAAAGCAATGGTCAAAGCGAAAGCCAACCCCACCATCGTGCTTTGCAGCCCGGACTTCTTTGCCACGATGCTGGAGTTCGCCGGTGAGAAGTACATCCCGACGTCCAACGAAATGCTGCTTGCCGCCGCTGCCGGCGGGCAGGTCGGCAGCTTCATGGGCTTCACCTGGATCGAAGTCAACGGCTTCGCGTCGTCTGCTGATCTTGCCTACTATCCGCACGGCGGTACGAAGGCCAGCGTTACGGCGGCGAACCTTGCGAAGGTGGAATTCATCATGTACGACCCGAACGCTTTCGGCGTCGGCGATAACTTCAGCATTGTCCGCATGGTCGATTCTGAGCTGTTTGCCGGTACGAAGGCGCAGGTCGAGGAAAACGCCGCCCTGCGTGTGCTGGACGCTGCGCAGGTGCACGTGAAGTCCTACGCAAGCGCGTGATCGGCAGGTGAATCACGGTGTACGCGGATTTTGACACATACGTAAAACGGTACGGGGACGATCTGTCCCCGTTCTGCGACGAAGCGACTGCTGCCCGCTACCTACGCGCGGCGTCGCGGGAGATCGACCGCTTTACGTTTGGCCGCTTCGGCGGCGCGCTGCCGGAATCCACGATCGACGCCGAAAAGCTGCAGGACTGCGCGTGCGAACTGGCCGAATGCCTTTACCGCATTGACCAGGCGCGTGACAGCGCGGCTGAAACCGCAGACGTCGGCGGCGTAAAAACCGCCGGCCCTGTGGCGTCGGTGTCGTCCGGCAGCGAATCGATCACATATAGGGCGGCCGACAGCTGCTACACGACCGCTGCGAAGACCATAGCAGCGCGTGACGCGCTGGTGTTTGACTTGCTTCGGCGCTGGCTTTCCGGTGTGGCCGTGGATGGCGTCCTTGTGCTGTACGCGGGGGTGACGTGCTGATGCTGCTGCTGCATAGCGATACGATCACGCTTTTTTCGCGCGTGCGCGGCGCGCGCGGTCAGGACGATACATGGGTGCGGCACGTACTGGCCGGCGTCAAGGTGGAAGCAAAAACCGCTATGACGCCAGGTACGACCGGCGATGTGCCGGGGCACTATGTGCTGCTGCTTGTCCCGAAAGCGTCCATCGGCGCGCTGACCTATGCGACGCCGGAAGTGTACCAGGCGGCGGATGACCGCAGCGGCCTGATTGCGTTTCAGCCGGGCGATTATTTCTGCCGCGGCGATCACGACTGGGCGGAATATGACGCGCTGTGCAAAGTCACGGAGTGCCACCGCATCACATCCTGCGCGTGGTTTCCGCTGATTGCACACTTCGAGGTGACGGCATCATGAGCGATATCAAGCACTATAAGAACGTCAGCTATGTCAAAGGGCACGTCCGGGTAAATCTCCGGTTCGCCAAATACGGCCCGCGATTCGCCAAAGCGCAGGAATGGCTGGGGCAGCAGGCGCTTGCGGACAGCAAGCTATATATGCCGTATCGCAGTGGGAACTTGCAGCAGCGGTCGTATGTCGCCGAAGGCGGCCGGCAGGTTGTGTTCCCAGGCCCATATGCACGGTATCTGTATATGGGTAAGGTCATGGTGGATTCAAAAACCGGGAAAGGCCCTGCGAACATTCCGAATGTCGGCCCGCGTTTTAGAAAAGGCGCGACACTTGTTGCGACTGACCGCGACCTGCGGCTTGCGACCGGCGTGCCGCACTGGGCGGAAGTCGCGCAAAACGAACACGGAAAAGAATGGGCGGACGGCTGCAAACGGATCATCCTGGGGGAATCAAATGGTTGACACAAAAGATTTTTCAACGATCCTGAGCGGCTTGCTGAATGGCTTCCCGGCCATCGGCGCGCGGGAAATCCGGTTCGGCGAGCTGGGCGACAAGTCCGGCGTCGGGATCTATCCGTCCGCTGCGGCGACGGTGATCAGCGAAATGACCGACATCATGGGCGGTGTGTACCAGAAATGCAACTATGCGTTTCAGGTGGTATATCGCGCCGTACCGCAGTCGGAAACTGACCGCATCCACATCAAGGGCTGGCTGGACAAGCTGGCGCGCTGGCTTGAAAAACAGCCGATCACGGCGGACGGCCAGCAGTACACGCTTGCCGCGTGGCCAGACCTCGGCGATGGCCGGACGATCACTGCATTTGTACAGGTGTCGGCGGCCTATCTGACCGGGCGCTATGCCGACGGTGTGGAAGACTGGGCCGTGTCCCTGTCGATGCGGTACGACAACAATTTTGAAAGGTGATGCATTATGCCTGAAAGTACGACTTTTAACACAGCCGCGGGCCAGACGATTGCCCGCAAACTGCTTATGGCCTTCCTGAATACCGGAACGTCTTCCGCGCCGGTTTGGTCGATCGTCGGCAAGCGCGTGGAAGACAGCAGCCAGGAATATGACTGGAACAAGGAGACCACGCAGGACATCCTGGGCAACACGTTTACCACCATGTCCGCGCCGACCATCACGCAGACCTTTGACCCGTGCAATCTGGACGCCGGCGAGACCGCGCTGACGAAGCTGTGGCAGCTGGCGATTAAGGATCAGGACGTTGCGGCGCTGGCCGAACAGGATATGATGATCGTGCACTGCTATGCCGGCACGAAGGACACGGCGATGTTCGCCGAACGCTATAGCGGCTGCGCGATTGAAGTGAAGTCGCTGGGCGGCGACAAGACGGTGGACATGCCGTTTGACGTGACCTACGGCGGCACGCGCACGGTCGGCACGGCGGCCATTGCCGACGGCGTGGCCACGTTCACGAAGGCGACGGCATAAGGGGGTGACGGCGTGAGCAATAACATTTCATTTGAAACCGGCCTGAAAGCGTTCACAATTAACGGCGACGCAAACCGGAAGATCTATTTTGATCCGAACGACATCGGTATCATCGACCGGCTGGAAGCGGCAGCGATGGCGATCAAGGCCAAAGCCGACGAAATGGGCACGCAGGAAAGCGATACGGACGCCCGCACGACGATCCGCGAACTGGACGCATACGCACGCGAGCAGGTGGACGCGGCGTTCCCTTCGCCCGTCTGCGATACAGTGTTCGGCAAAGCCTACTGCGTTTCGCTCACGCCGTCCGGTTCCCTGCAAATCATTTCGTTCCTGGAAGCGGTTTCGCGCCAGATCCGGCGCGAGATGGACGTTGCGACCGCTGCCGCGCAGAAGCGTCAGGCGAAATACCTGGATAAATACAACGGCGGCGGTCAGCGAAGGAAGAAGCGCAGATCATGAATACCGGCCTGCCGAAGGCAGCATGTATCGGCGGCCGGTGTTTTCGTATACGAAGCGACTTTCGCGAAATTCTGGACATCTGCGCCGCGTTGAATGACCCAGAGCTGACAGATCAGGATCGCGCCGAAGTGGCGATCAAGATCTTTTACCCAGACTGGGATCAGATCACGGACATGGCCGCCGCGGTGAAATTCATGCTGTGGTTTTTGGATGGTGGTGTGGATCGCGGCGATCAGCGGCAGCAGCCGAAGCAGATGGACTGGGAGCAGGATTTCCCGATGATCATTGCACCGATCAACCGCGTAGCCGGGCAGGACGTGCGCGTACTGCCGTATATGCACTGGTGGACGTTCATCGGATATTATATGGAGATCGGTGACTGCACGTTTTCCACGATCCTGGACATCCGGCGGAAGCTGCGCAAGCACAAGAAGCTGGAAAAGTGGGAGCGAGAATACTACGACGAAAACCGGGAATTGATCGATTTCAAGTCGGCGCATCTGACCGACGACGAAGATGAATTCATCCGGCAGCTGATGACAGGGGGTGCGCGCGATGGCTGACGTTGTCGGCGATCTGGTATACGAAGCAGCGATTGATAGCGGCAAGTTTGACGCCGGCCTTGCGAAGCTGGAAAACAACGCGAAAAAGGCTGCGAATAATGTGGACAAGGCCGCGCAGAAGGTGGCCACGCTGCGGCAGCAGCTGGAAGAACTGCAGGCTGTTGCCGAAAACGAAAAGAAAACCAGAAGCACCGGGACGGTATCGCAGGAAACCGGTGAAGCAATCCAGAAAACGACGCAGCAGCTGAAAATGGCGCAGATTAATCTGGAAAGCAGCCAGATCGCGCAGGAAAAAGCCAGTGCTGCCGTAAGCGAATATGTGGGAAAGCAGCGTCTTGCAGCTTTGACGACGCAGAATGTATCAGAACAATTTAAGAAATTCACCAAACGAATTGCTGGTTTAGCAAAGCGCGTCTTCATTTTCACCATGATTACCAAAGCGCTGCGTACGATGCGCAAAATGCTGCTTAGCACAATCGGCGCAGACAAACAAATGTCAACATCTTTGGCGCAGATCAGGGGTAATCTGATTTCCGCTTTTGCACCAATCTACAACTATATTTTGCCGGCAATTCGAACGCTTTTGGCGTGGCTTGCCAAATTGACTGCCGTTGTGTCCGTGTTTATCAACTCGTTGTTTGGCAAAACGGCTTCACAAGCGGATGCAACTGCAAAGGCGCTGTATAATCAGGCTTCCGCAACCGAGGCCGCAGGGGACGCGGCCGAGAAGGCAAAAAAACAGCTTTCCGGGCTAGATGAAATGAACCGCTGGGAATCGAACGATAGTTCCGGCGGCGGTGGAGGCGGTTCGTCTGGCATAGCGCCGAAATTTGATTTGTCCGATCAGGTCGACACCGGAAAAATTGGCAAGATCGCAGCCGTTGTCCGCGAGCTATCGCCGTATGTGGCGGCGGTGGCGGCTGGATTCGCTGCGTGGAAAATCGGAAAGAAGTTCCTGGGGAATTTGTCGAAGGCAAAGTAGCTGGCGCTTGCTGTCGCTGGGGCTGTCCTAATGGCCATCAACGTTGCCGATATGCTTAAAAACGGCATAAATTTCGATAATCTGACAGGGTACATCATCGGCGCTGCTGCGGCTGTCACTGGGCTTGGGCTGGCATTTGGTGTGCTTGGCGGGGCAATCACGGCAATCGTCGCGGGGCTTGTCCTTCTTGGCGTGGCAATTCGTGATGTGATTAAAAACGGCTTCAACAATAAGAATCTTACGGCTATTACCGTGGCGCTGCTAACTATTGGCGGTGCTATTGCTATCATTACAGGGGCGTGGATACCGCTGCTGATTGCCGCTATAGCTGCAGTGGTCGTGTGGATCGTCGCAAAATGGACGTCCATAAAGGAATGGATCAGTAAAACGATCAGCAGTATCGATGCAGCTTTTGAGCAGCACCTCGCCAATGTGGAAGCAGGTGCCGCGGCGGTAGTGGACTGGGTCATCGAAAAATGGACGGCCGTAAAGGACTGGTTCAGGGGGCTGTGGGAAAAGGTCTCATCCGGCGCTGTGGCTGCGTGGGATGGAATCAAAAGCGCCTTCAAGTCTGTGCCGGAGTGGTTTCAGAGCAAATTCCGAGACGCATGGCAGAAGGTCAAGGACGTGTTTTCGACCGGCGGCCGTATCTGGTCAGGCATCAAAGAAGGCATCGAAAGCACTTTCCACACGGTCGTCAACGCCATCATTCGCGGCATGAACACGATCATTGCCGTGCCGTTCAACAAGATCAATTCCATGCTGAATACGATCCGCAATGCGCACTTCCTTGGCATTTCCCCGTTCCAGAATATGTGGGGAGTGAATCCACTGCCAGTGCCGCAGATCCCGATGCTGGCGCGCGGAGCGGTCATCCCGGCGAACCGGCAGTTCTTGGCCGTGCTGGGCGACCAGCGCAACGGCAACAACCTGGAAGCGCCGGAATCCCTGCTGCGCCAGATTGTGCGCGAAGAAGCCGGCGGCGCTGGCAGCCGATACGAGTTTATCGCCCGGTTGGATCGCCGCACACTGTTTGATGAAGTAATCACCGAAGCAAAATTGCGGAAAGGGCAAACGGGCAAAAACCCGCTTGTAGCGGTGTAACACATGGCACAGGAATACATTAAAATTCGAAAAAGTCCGTCGGATGAATGGCTGGTGCTTCCGCAGCCGGATTCCGGTGCGCTGACGTACGACTTTGAAACAACTTACACGGAGGACAGCGGCCGCACCCAGACCGGCGCGGCCGTTGTCAGTCCGCTGTTCACGGTCGAAGCACTTGGATATAGCCGAGCGGCTGTCAGTAAAACCATGCTGTCGCAGATCCTGAAGATCATCGCAAAAGGTCAGCAGTTCCAGCTGTACTACTTTTCCGCTTACTACGGCGCGTGGTGTCAGGCGTGGTTTTACGTCGGCAAAGGGCAGCTGAATATCGGGCGCCTGAACGAAGGCAAGGAGCTGTTCACGTCCCTGGATTTTAACATGGTCAGCGTCAATCCGCTGACGTGATTGGTGGTGACATGATATGCGAACAGTCGAAAGTCAAATCACAAGCGTCTACCCATCGCAGACGAACTTTGTGGTCGAAGCGTCTTTTACGTGGGATCACGATGTCACGTTCGAGAGGAACGGTGAAACTATAACGCTGAAGGCCGGGCAGTATCTGCAGGTGGGCCGTCAGTCTTTCCGCCCGGGCGGAACGAAGATTTCGGCACAGACATCATCCGGCAGCTATCCCGTCGGGCTATCTGTGTGCAAATGCGCAACGATTGAAATGTACGACATCGGGTGGTCGACCCCAGACTACTGGTCGCTGTACGAAGGGGCCACAGCGCATCTGAAAGCGGCTATCACCATTGACGGCATTGAACGCATGGTGGATATGGGCAGCTTTAAGGTCTATGAAGTAGAAACCGTACACGGCATCGCCACACTTACCTGCTACGACGCCATGAAGGCGGCGGATGTGCTGTGCCCTGCGGAGATGCAGGGGGAGCACAATTACATAGAGCTGTGGAGGCTGGCAGCGACTCGGCTCGGCCTGACGCCCAGCGCGATTGATAGCGACTTGGGATATAACGCACTGGCGACCGTGGACACACAGCACACCATCCGGCAGGTGATCGAAGCAATTGCGCTGGCATGCGGTGGCAATGCCATGGTGTCTGGAAACGCACTGTTTGTGCGCCCAATCACGTCTGCGGCAGATGTGACGCTTACGCAGTGGATCAATCCGGTAGAAGTGGCGAAAACGCCGGTAGAAGTTACAGGTGTGCGCGTGAAAAAGACGTTCGCCAGTGACGGGAAAGAGCACACGTATTTCTTTGGTGCCGGAGGCTACGTTATTGAACTGAACGACGACAACCTGTGGCTGGGTATCGAAGGACCAGCAGGGTCGATCACGGTCGCTGCTGAAGCAGTCGCGGAGATGGCGTACGAGCAGCTGAAAAACAAGCCGATCTATAAGTTCTCCGGCGATCTTCCGGCCGACCCGCGGCTTGATATTTTCGACAAGGTGATTGTCAAGGACATCAGCGGCCGGGAATACCCGTCAATCATCACAGATTACACGTTCGTGTTTTCCGGAAAAACGGCGGTTGGGAACAGCGTCGAATCCAGCAGCAGCTACAACACATCAGATAGCGGGCCGTCCGGATCGTCGCCTTCCGGCGGCGGTGGCGGCACGATCGACGTGGACAGCGCGCTATCTGACACATCCACAAATCCGGTGCAAAACAAAATCGTGACCGCTGCGCTGAACAGCAAAGCCGGAACGGCGGTAGCCACGCAGTCTGCGGCGGGTCTGATGTCCGCAGCGGATAAGGTCAAACTCGACGGCCTGTCCGGGGCGGGCGTGGCGCTGACGCCAATGACGGCCGCGGAAATGCAGGCCATCTGGGACGAAAATTGAAAGGAATGATAACATGGGCGATCAATCCACATACGTAGGGCCGACCGCGGCTGCGAAACTTGCGGCGCTGGCAAAGGCCGCCGCGAAAAACGCGATTACAGTCGATGATCAGCTGTATTCCCAATCCACGCATCCCGTGCAAAACAAGGTCGTGACCGCCGCGCTGGGCGAAAAGGCGGGCAAAAGTGTTGCCACACCCTACATCAACGGCCTGATGTCGGCGGCCGACAAAGCCAAGCTGGACGGCATCGAAGCGGGCGCGACTAAAAACAGCACGGCAACCGCAACGGCGGACGCTGATGGCCTGATGTCCGCCGCGGATAAGGTCAAACTGGACGGCATCGAAGACGGTGCTACCAAGACCATCGTCGACGACGCCATGTCGGATACATCTACCAACCCTGTGCAGAACAAGATTGTCACCGCAGAACTGGACAAAAAGGCCGGGAAGGACGTTGCCACGGCGGACGCTGATGGCCTGATGTCCGCCGAAGATAAGGTCAAACTGGACGGCATTGAGGAAGGCGCGACCAAGACCATCGTCGACGACGTCATGTCGGACACATCCACCAACCCTGTGCAGAACAAGGTAATCAAGCAATATGTCGATGAAAAAGGTGTGAATTACTTTGACACCTACGTCGAAAAGCCCACGAAAGAAAAGCTAACTGCCTATGCCGACTACTACACGTGCGAATGCAAAGCGACGCACACCTACGCGGAAATTGCTGCTGCGCTTGCAAAAGATATGGTGCCGCGCGTCCTGCTGGTCGAGGTCATCGGCAGCGCTGGAGCCAAACGCATCGTATGCCCGCTGAACGAGTACTATAACGGCGCTGAGGGGTCGTATGATTTCGACGCGCCAAACATCGCCGGTATGTACGGTTTCGGTACCGGCATCGTCAGTATCAGCGAGGACGGGGCGGTTTACACGTGCAGTGCCGGTGAACTGCCGCCTGCCACGGATAAGGACAATGGTAAGTGCCTTGTAGTCGACGGCGGCAGGTATCGGTGTGGGACACCAGCGGCTGCCACGCAGTCAACGCCCGGCTATATGTCCGCAGCGGACAAAGTCAAGCTGGATGGCATCGAGGCGGGTGCGAACAAGACCGTCGTGGACGTGGCACTGGATGCCGGGTCTGTCAACCCTGTCCAAAACAAAGCGGTCAAAGCCGCACTGGACGGCAAAGCCGGAACGGCAGTAGCTACCACGTCCACCAATGGCCTGATGTCGGCTGCGGATAAGACGAAGCTCAACGACGTAGAGGCCGGTGCAAACAAGACCACCGTAGATGTAGCGCTGGATGCAGCATCGGAAAACCCAGTGCAGAATAAGGCCGTCAAGAAGGCACTGGACGGAAAGCTGTCAACGCTGGGCGGCGAAATTTCGGCTTCTTTGAAAGTCGGGCAGACAGTCAGCGCCGAAGGGTCTGTGTCTGTTGGCAGGACGAGCGCGGACACAGGCATCCATTTCGAGAAAGCGGCTTCTGACGCTGGACGCATTTCGCACGGCTCAGACCCCATGACTGGTGTAGCGCCAATTGCCCGCCTGAAAGTGGCCGCCCCAACCGAGGATGACGACGCGGCGACTAAGGGGTATGTGGACGGCAGCGCGGTTCGATACGACGCGGCGCAGACCTTGGACGAGGCGCAGCAGTTTCAGGCACGCAAGAATATCGGCGCTATTGGCCATGACAGCCCACAGTTTCAGGGCTTTTTGTCACTAGCCCCCGCGAACGCGCCTCTTGGAACTGGCGTTGGCCTGTCCCCAATCGGAAGCGGCAATAATTTTACGCTTGATATTTCTGACGTGAACGAGAACACGCCCACGCTGCTGACCGGCGTGAAAACGCCGACGGACGCAGACACCAATGCGGCCACGACCGTCGAGTATGTGAAGAACAAGGTCTCTGAGGTTGCCGCCAGCGGCGGCGTGGACGTGGATAATGCACTGTCTGCTACGTCGACAAACCCCGTCCAAAACAAAGTCGTGACTGCCGCCTTGACCGGCAAAGCGGGCACGGCAGTGGCGACCACGTCCGCCAACGGTCTGATGTCTGCTGCAGATAAGACCAAGCTCGACGGCGTGGAGGCAGGTGCGACCAGGACCACCGTGGACGCAGCACTGGACGCAGCGTCGGAAAACCCCGTGCAGAACAAAGCGGTCTTGTCGGCATTGGACGGCAAGATGGACAAATCCGGCGGCACATTTACCGGAAACGTCTACGGCAAGTATTTTTGCGGTACATGGCTACAGTCCACTGCCGCTAGCGATCTTGGCAGAACGCCCGGAAAGATTGCTGTGCTGGATGACAGCGGCTGGGTATACTATCGCACCCCGGCCGAGCTGCTGGCTGACATCGGCGCAATGTCCGGCGGTGACTACTACACCAAAGCCGAGACGGATGCAGCTATCGCTGTGCGGGCAAGCACGTCGGCATACGGCACGACCAAGCTGTCCAACAGCACCACATCGTCCAGCAAGACGCTGGCCGCGACGCCGTATGCCGTCAAGACTGCGCTGGCGCAGGCCAAGGCATACGTGGATAGCGCGATCGCCGTGGCGATCAACAGCGCGTACTAAGGTGGGTGATTCTATGTCTACTACTGTAGCCCTCACGAACATTATGGCCAACAAAAACACAGGCTTTTTTCCGGCCTTTTTGGGCAACTGCTCATGGCAAATGTCCACCCTTGTACCAGGCGATGGCTCCACAAATAGCGCTAAAGTAATCCCGTCCGCGCAGGGAGAGGTTACGCTTACATCCAGCGATCATGGTCTAATTGCGTCGCACAAGTACTACGTTACGTTTAAAATTCGTTTCGAATCGGCCACACAAGGCACCTGCGACTGGTACTGGCCAGTAGCCGAGCCTGCAGCGGCTGCGGGTATGGCCGTCAACGCCGCTGCAGGCGCATGGACACGTCTGTCGGCCGTGTTCACGCGTACCAGCTTTACAGATGGGTCGTACCCGTGTCGATTCGACTACAACAACGATGACGGCAAAAAAACGACGTTCTGGTTCACATCCTGCATGCTGATCGACCTGACCGCCGCTTTTGGGGCAGGGCTGGAGCCAAGCAAGGACTGGATGGACAAGCACGTAACATCTTTCGCGGATTCACAGGCGGTAGAGTATATCGAAAATTTGGGGGAACTGTTTACGAACATCGCCGACGCGATCCGCGCGAAAAGCGGCCAAACGGGCGAAATCTTCCCCTGCGACTTTGCGGATCGTATCCGGGCGCTGTGACGGAGGTTGCGTTATGACTATCATCAAAGTGATTGCGGAGAAAAACAAGTGTTATCAGGCGGGTGGTGTGCTGCACCCGCAGGGCATTATGCTGCACAGTGTTGGATGCGCGCAGCCGTCTGCTGCGGTATTTGCGCGCAGCTTTAACCAGTATCAGCCGGGCGGGCAGAGCGTGTGCGTGCACGCCGTCGCGCAGGCGGACGGCACGGTGTATCAGCTCCTGCCGTGGGAGATGCGCGGCTGGCACTGCGGCGGGAGCGCCAATTCTACGCACATCGGTGTGGAGATGACTGAGCCGAGCACGGGCATGACCCGCAGCGAGGCGGCGGAGCAGGTCGCGGGCACATACCACACGGCTGTAGAGCTGTTCGCCGCGCTGTGCAAGCAGTACGGCCTTGATCCGGCGCAGGACGGCGTCATCATCGGCCATGCCGAGGGACACCGGCGCGGCGTGGCGAGCAATCACGCAGACCCGGAGCTGCTGTGGCGCACATATGATATGGGCTACACGATGGACGGGTTTCGGGCGGATGTGGCCGCAGAGATGGCGGCAAAAAATACTGACACTGACGAGGAGGACGATGACATGATTAGGTACAACACGATCGATGATGTGCCGGGCTGGGCGCGCGGCACAGTAAAGGAGATGATGGACGCAGGTCTGATCGTCGGTACGGGCGGCGGCAGACTTGATCTGAGCGATGATATGCTGCGGATGCTGTACATCATGTGGAATATGCATGATACGCGCTATGGCCGTATCGTAGATGGCAAAGTGATGGGCGTGCCCGTGTGGGCGCAGGATACGGTGCAAAAGCTTGTCGATGACGGCGCGCTTGAGGGTATGGGCAACGGCAAGCTGGACTTGTCCATGGATATGATTCGGACGTTGGTCGTGTGCCAGCGGATGAGCGAAAACAAGTGATGGAGGAATACATATGAATGCACCGAGTAAAGCGATGGAGTTCAAGGCGGCAATCACAGCCATTTTTGCCGCAATGACAGCCTTTTGGGGCTGGACGGGCTGGCTTGTGATCGTGTGGCTGGCCGCGATGATCCTGGACTATGCAACGGGATCGTGGGCGGCACTGGCGACTGGATCGTGGGACAGTGCCGTAGCGCGTGCCGGCCTGTGGCACAAGTTAGGCAGTATCGTGGCCATGCTGGTCGCACTGCTGCTGGATGTGGCGCTGTCGGCGATTATCAATTATGGCGGATTGGGATTTGAGCTGCCGTTTACATATAAAACGGCATTTTTGCCGCTGGTGGCCATTTGGTACATTGTGACGGAACTCGGCAGCATCGTGGAAAACGCGGCGAGGCTGGGCGCGCCGGTGCCGAAGTTTCTGACGGACTGCCTGGCGAAGCTGAAAGACAAAGCGGATGAAGATAAATAAAGCAATGGCGCTGCCTTAACTGGCAGCGCCATTTTCTTTATCTGTGAAGTTGTTTTTACCCTCGAATTTTGACAACACTTTTGACAACAGTTTGCGTCTCAAAATGTTCCGGAGCGCGCCGAAATGGAAACGAAAAAACCGTTGAAAAATCAAGGTTTTCTTGAAATTTCAACGGTTTCTTTTTGGTGCTCCAGCGGGGATTCGAACCCCGGACACCCTGCTTAAAAGGCAGGTGCTCTGCCTACTGAGCTACTGGGGCATGTCTGGCTGGGATGGCGGGACTCGAACCCACTATATCAGAGTCAAAGTCTGAGGTGTTACCATTACACTACATCCCACCATCTAAAATCTATTCTATTGTACACAGAGACCGGGCTTTTGTCCGGCCTCTGTGACTTGTGGGGTGGGTAAAGGGACTCGAACCCTCGACACCCGGAACCACAATCCGGTGCT
>OLPF01000581.1_pt1 | contig 37497 bp, 42 predicted proteins | sample 1673121 | NCBI WGS metagenome assembly OLPF01 (sample SAMEA3136756, study PRJEB25190) | human gut metagenome
TGTAACTTTAACAAGTAGTATACCAGAAGGAACATGGACAAGTGGAGATGTAACAGTAACATTAAGTTATGGAAATATCCCAAGTGGATATGAGCTTCAGTATAAAGTAGGAAGTGGAAGTTGGACAACAGGAACAAGTGCATTAGTAACACAAAACAATACAACAGTAACAGGAAGATTATACAATGCAACATTAGATGACGAAATAGCAGTAAATAATATAAATATAACCAATATTGATAAAGTAAATCCGATAGTAACTATAGAAATGAGTTCTTCAACAAATTCTATAGTAAAACATATAGATAATGAAAGCGGAGTAGATATAACAAATTGTAAATATTTATATAATACAACAAATGAGCATTTAGGAATAAATAATACAATTTGGAACAATGCATATACTTTTAGCACTAATAATCAAGAAATTCAAATTTTAAATTCTGAAAAAGGCACTTATTATCTACATGTATTGTCAGTAGATAAAGCAGGGAATAAAACAGAGCAAATATCAGCTCCAATAATTGTAATTAATACATTTAGTTTTACTATTGATGGTGAGGTATACGAGGCTGAAGAAAATATGACATGGGCTGAATGGTGTGCGTCAGAGTATTCACATGAAAAATTTACACTCCTAGAGACGTTAGGTTACACAAAAGTCGTTCCTGTAAATTCAGGCTCTAATTCTTTGGGAGGGACTTGTATAGCTGAGGTGCTTGATGCGGATTGGGAGTATGACATGTATATTAAAGAGGGATTTTCGTATACATTGGAAAAGTATGATTTTACTTAGTTATTACTTGATAAATTTGTTTATGCTTGGTAAAATTTATATAAGAGTAATGAAAACTACATTAATTTTTATACCTTTTAGTTTTTATCAATATTTTTGTTTAATTTTTTAATATATAGGAAATATTGTAAGTAATTAAATAAACAAATAAAAAAACAAAAAAGCTTTAAAAATAATAATATTCATGATAAAATACCTCTAAACAAAAATGTTTAGAGGTGTTTTTTATGAATATTCGATTTTTAGGTGCATTATGGATAGGTAAATTAGCAACATTTGCTGTAAATATGATAGATAAAGAAAGAGGAACAAATTTTTCTGGGAAAGTAGCAACAAAATTTATGCCGAATTTTGTTGCAGGTTTTAAAAAGGTTAATTTAGATAAAGTGATTTTTGTAACAGGAACAAATGGAAAATCAACAACAACTAACTTAATTGCACATACTTTTAAAAGTGCAGGTAAAAAGATAGCTACCAATACAGAAGGTGCTAATATGATGGGGGGAGTAGCAACTACTTTAATTAAAAACTCTAGTTTTACAGGAAAATTTAAAAAAGAGTTTTTGATTTTAGAAATTGATGAAAGAAGTTTACCTGCTATTCATAAAGTGCTACCAGCACACAACTTATGTATTACAAATTTACAAAAAGACCAAGTGCAAAGAAATGGTGATCCAGATTTTATTTTTTCTAAATTTGCAAATGTAATTAACAAAAATATGACATTATTTGTGAATAACGAAGAACCTAGAAGTAGAGCTTTAGAAGATAAAGCTGGACAAGTTATTTACTTTAGCGTAGAAAAGAATCAAAAAAGTTTTGAAAAGGATAATTTTTATGATGTTACTTTACCATGTCCAAAATGTAATCATGCAATAAAATATCATTATTTTAATTTAGAAAGTATTGGAAATTTTGAATGTACTTATTGTAATTATAAATCAGTAGATAATCCACAAGTTTTAATTAAAGATGTCGACTTTGGAAATAACACATTTAGCTATAATAAAAAACAATATACAATTACGTATCATACGCCTTTTTATATTTACAATTATGCAGTAACTATAGCAGTGTCTCAAAAGTTTGGACTAACAGAAGAACAAATTTACCAAGCATTTCAAACATTTGTTAATCCAGGAGAAAGAAGAGAAGTATTGCAGTATAAAGATAAAACAATTCATTATTTAAGAATGAAACAAGAAAATCCAGAAACATTACAGTCAGCTTTAGACACAATAGCAGAAGACCAAACAGAAAAAGCAATTTTTGCAGGATTTTATGAAGTAAAAGATTTTCTACCATATTATTCAAATACATTTTATTTCTTTGACTGTAATTTTAAAAAAATAGTAGAAACGCCAGTAGAAAAATATATTGTTTTTTCTAAAACAGTATGTTATGACGTAGCAAACCGAATGATTTATGATGGAGCAGATCAAGAGAAAATTGAGATAATTGATAACGAAGACATAGATGCAATTTTAAAGAAAATGGATGAATTAAAAACAAAAAATATTTATATTTTAACAGGAATGAAACCATATACTAAAGTTAAAAAATTTTTAGAAAAGGAGGCTTTGATTAATGGATAAATTAGAAATAAATTTAGCTTGGATGTACCCCAATATTTTAAGCCTTCATGGAGAAAGGGGCAGTGTTCAAGCATTCCAAAAAGTAGCAAATAATTTAGGAATTCAATTAAATGTAATTAGAATAGACAATTATGAACAAGAAATTGATTTTAAAAAAATAGATATAATGTTATTTTTACCAGGTGAATTAAAAGTAATACCAATCATAAAAAATACATTATCACTTAAGTTAGAAGAAATTTATCAGTATATTTTAGATAATAAATACATAATTGCAATAGGAACAACAGGCGCGCTACTTGGTAAAAAAATAGTACGACAAGAAGGAGAAGAACTAGAAGGACTTGGGCTATTGGATTTTAATAGCAAAGAGAGAAAGATGATAATAGGAGATGATTTACACTTTTATGTAAATGAAACAAAACAAGAAGTGCTAGGGTCACAAATACAAATGATAGATATTAAATTAGAAAAAGAAAAAGCTCTAGGAAAAATAATTTATGGTTATGGTAATTGTCGGAACTGGACAAGAAGGAGTAAGAAATAAAAATTGTATGGTTACAAATTGTTTAGGCCCAGTATTTGTAAAAAATCCATGGTGGACAGAAAGCATTTTAAAGAATGCTGTTTTAAATAAGTATACTAATATGCAAAAACAAGAAGAATATAAAATAGAAAATGCATCTTTTGAAACAACAAAACGTTTCATTACAGAAAAACCAAAAATGTAAAGAAGGAGAAAATACGTGGAGATAAAAGGAACAGTAGAAGAAATTATTTATCAAAATGAAATAAATAGTTATACAATATGTACTTTCCAAACAGAAGATGAACTAACAACTGCTGTTCGGATATTTACCATTTATTACAAGTGGGGATACTCTAAATTTAACTGGAAAATTTGTAAATCATCAAGAATATGGAAGACAGTTTAAAATAGATACTTTTGAAAAATTAATGCCTAAAGGAGCAAAACAAATTGAAAAATATTTGGCTGGTGGAATTATTAAAGGAATAGGACCTGCTACAGCAAAAAGAATTGTGGATAAATTTGGAGAAGAAACAATTACTATTATTAAATTTGAACCACAAAAATTGGCACAAATAAAAGGGATTAATGAAAAAAGAGCAATGGAAATTGCACAAGAATTTAATGAAAAATGGGAATTGTGGCAGATTATTAGTTTTTTAGAACGTTTTCGGAATAGCAGCACAAAATAGTAAAAAAGTATATGAAGCATTACGGAATAAATGCAATTAATATTATTGAAGAAAATCCTTATGTACTAATTGACATAACTTATGGAGTTGATTTTAAACAAATAGATAAAATGGCAATGGAATTAGGAATTCCTATTAATAGTGAAAAAAGAATAGAAAGTGGAATTAAGTATAGTATTATTTTAGCAAGTTATAATGGAAATACTTGTGTAGGAAAAGGTAATTTAATTCAGTTTGTTAATCAATTACTAGACGTATCAGAAAAAGAAATCGAAAATTGCCTGATTAATTTAAATGCTACAAAACAAATTGTGCTAGAAAAACAAGAAGAGGAAGAATGGGTATATTTGTATCCTTTTTATAAAGCAGAATTGAATATTGCAATAAAAATAAAAAATTTATTAAATGCAGATAATAGTAAACAAATAAACAACTTTGCCCAAAAATTAAAAGAACATGAAAGAAAATTAGATATTGAATTATCAACTAAACAAAAAGAAGCTGTGGAGTGTGTAAATGAAAATAATGTGTGTATTATTACAGGAGGACCAGGAACAGGAAAAACAACAATTATTAGAGAAGTGATTTCAATTTATGAACAACAGGGAAAAAAAGTAGTATTATGTGCACCAACAGGAAGAGCTGCAAAAAGAATGACTGAAGCAACGGGAAAAGAGGCTAAAACCATTCATCGATTACTAGAAATTGGAAAAATCCAAGAAGAAGATAAATTAGAAACTGTGGACTATGATGTATTACCAATTGATGCAGATGTAATTATTGTAGATGAAGTTTCTATGGTAGACGTATTTTTAATGAATACATTGTTAAAAGGAATTTATATAGGAACAAAATTGATTTTAGTAGGAGATAGTAATCAGCTTCCATCAGTAGGCCCACGGTAATTTACTAGAGGATATGATTTCTTCAAAAGCTATACCAGTAGTGCAATTAAATAAAATATTTAGACAGGCTGCTAAAAGTAAAATTATTGTAAATGCACATAATGTAAACGAGGGAAAAGGTTTTATTTCAAATGAAAAAAGTGAAGAACAGGATAATGACTTTTTCTATATTAATGAAGAAAGTAAAGATAAAATTTTATATCAAGTAATTTCTTTGTGTAAGGAAAGACTTGCTCATTATGGAAATTATGACTTTTTTAAAGATATGCAAGTATTAACACCAACCAAAAAAGGGTCATTAGGAACAAAAGAATTAAACAAAAATTTGCAAGAAGCTTTAAATCCAAGGTCTGATTTAAAAGAAGAAAGACAATATGGAGAACAAATTTATCGTGTTGGGGATAGAGTAATGCAAATTAAAAATAACTATGATATTTACTGGACCAAAGGAGAAGAAAATGGAACTGGAATTTTTAATGGAGAAATAGGAAGAGTTGTTCATATTGACCATGAAGCAAAACAAATAAAAATTATTTATGATGACGAAAAAAATGTTTGGTATCAGTTTTCGGAATTAGAGCAAATAGAACATGCTTATGCAATTACCATTCATAAAGCACAACGGAAGTGAATTTAATGTAGTTGTTCTTGCTATACCACCATCTTCACCAATGTTGTTAACAAGAAATTTGTTATATACAGCGATTACTCGAGCCAAAAAATTGTTAGTTGTTATTGGAGGCAAACATTTAATTGATTTTATGATTCAAAATACTAATAGCAAAAAAAGAAATACTGGATTGCGTTATCAATTTATTTCATAAATATAAATAGCAAAAAAATAAAATATGGGGGCAAAATTTTAGGAGGTATTATGCTAAATTTTGTTCTCGATTTTTTATTTCCAAAAACTTGTGGGATTTGTAATAAACTTTGTAAAGAGAGTCTTTGCCCAAAATGTAAATTTAAGTTAAAACAAATAGAAAAATCAAAACTAATTTTTCATCAAAATAAATATTTTAATGAACATTTATTTTTATTCCAGTATGAAGGAATAATAAGAGAAAAAATTATTCAATATAAATTTAATGACAAACCATATCTTTTTGAAACTTTTGTAAAAATAATATTAAATAATAAAAAAATATGTGGAATTTTAAAAAATTATGATATAATTATTCCAGTTCCAATGTATTTAAAAAAAGAGAAAAGAAGAGGATATAATCAGGTTAGCTTAATTGCAAAAGAGATAGCTAAAAAAGCAGAGAATTTAGAATATATAGAAAATTGTTTAATAAAAATACGGGGACAACCAAATACAAAGTAGTTTACGAAAACATGAAAGAGCAAGTAATGTAAAAGGAGTATATAAAGTATTAAATTCGTCCAAAATAAATAATAAAAATGTTATTTTATTAGATGATATTTATACAACAGGAAACACAGCAAACGAATGTAGTAAAATGTTAAAAAAAGCAGGTACACAAAAAATATTAGTGTTTACCATTGCGAAAGATTAAATACATATAATTGTAAAATAAGAACTAATCTAAGATGTAAATTAAGTGTAAAACAAAAGAGGTTACATTTGGGAAGGAGAAACAAATGGAAGATTTAGTGGAAAGCATATTAGACTATGTAAGAGCAGACTACACAGATTATGCAATTATGTTAAATGGAGAATGGGGAAGCGGAAAAACATATTTTTGGAATCATAAAATTAGAAATAGAATTGATGGAATGCAATTTAATGGAAAGACATATACAACGATTTATATGTCTTTATATGGAATATCCAATTTAGAAGATATTAGTAAAAAAATATTTATTGAAACTACACAATTAATGGATAAAAATTTAAAGAGATATATGAATGCCAATAACCAGTCTAGAATTCCAGAATATGCTAAAACTGGGATAGATATGGCAAACTTTTTTGGTGTTACTCAAAATGGAGACAAAATTGATTATTCTAACTTTTTTTCTACAGATGATAAAGTATTATGTTTTGATGATTTAGAAAGAGCAAATGTAGATGTTATTGATATTTTGGGATATATTAACAATTTTGTAGAACATGACCACATTAAAACAATTATTATTTGTAATGAAAAAGAATTGTCTACTAAATTAAAAAGTACTAATTTAGAAATGAAAACTTTTATTGCTACTTACCTTTTAGATAAAGAGGGAGATTTAGCCAAAACAGAAAAACCAATGGTAGAAAAAATAAGAGACAAAATAGAATATGTTTTTGATAAAGCAAATGATTACGAAAGAATTAAAGAAAAATTAATTGGAGAAACATTTGAATATGTACCAGAATTTAATTATATTATTAATGGACTATTAATGAGATATGAAAACAATCCAGATTTATTAAGATTTTTAAGAGAAAATACAGATTTAATTATTTCTACTTTTCATAAAAGTGGAACTAGAAATTTAAGAATTTTAAAACATGCATTAAATGACTTTAAAAAAATTTATGAAATGGTAAATAAAAATTATCCAAAAACAAGCCATCGCGTTATGCAAACAATGCTAATATTTACCATAGCAGTATCTTTTGAGATAAAAGCTGGAAAAATTACAAAAGATAAATTTGTCAATATTATGGATAACGAAGAATATAAATCTATTCTTGTTTCTTCAAGAGTATTTATGGATAATCGACAATTTTATATTAAAGAATTTGATAACAATTATTATTATAACTTTAAATCAGAATATCGTTTCTTTAAGTTTATTGAAATATATGTAAGAACAAGAATTTTTGATATGAAAATTTTTAAAAACAATATGGAGACAATTATTAATACAATAGATACTAATAAATTGCCAGGGTATAAAAGATTATTAACAGAAGAATACTGGAAGATAAATGATGACGAATTTGATACTGTTATAGAAAGCATTATGGACAATGTAAAAAAAGGGGAATTAACATTACTAGAGACAGTAAAAATGTTTGCATATTTTAGTTACTTTAATAAAAAAGGATTAATTCCATATGATATGAAAACAATTAAAACAGTTTTCTTTAATGGAATGAATATTGCGTCATTAAATTCAAACTATTGTGAAAAACCAGAAGAGGAATTAAGTCAATTATCTATTGATGAAGCAAGTCCTGAAATGGATGAAATTCTAAAGCACTTTTATGATATTAATATACAGTTAAAAGATAAAATGTATAAAGAAAAAGCAGAAGAAATTTTTAAGTGTATTCCAATGAAAATGGAGACATTTTATGATAGATTTGAAAAAGAATGTATGGAAATACCTATTTTTAAATATTATGATGTATACCAAATGTTCCAAAGAATTTCTTGTGCAAGTAATGAGGATATTGTTTCTATAAGGGAGTTGCTAAGAAAGAGAGTAGACAAATACCAAAAAGAAATAGAACCAGAAATGAAAAATATAAAGCAATTAAAACAAGTTATGGATGATTATATAAAAGGGAAAGATATTGGAATAAAAATTGTTATGTTAGAAGAGTTTTCTAAAGATTTAGGCTATATTTTAGATAAATACAAAATGGGAATATTTACCAAAAAAGAAGATAACGTAATGGAATAAAAAAATCCTTTTAAACAAAAAAATGTATAAAAATCCCTTCTTTTGTAATAATAAAAGTAGACATAATTTAAAAGGAGGGAAAAAATTGAAAGCAACAGGTGTAGTTAGAAGAATAGATGATTTGGGAAGAATTGTTATTCCAAAAGAAATAAGAAAAACACTTCGTATTAAAGAAGGAGATCCATTAGAAATATTCACAGATAAAGAAGGAGAAGTAATTTTAAAAAAATATTCTCCGATAGGAGAGCTTTCTGAATTTGCAACAAGTTATGCAGAAACACTAGCCAAAACAACAGGTCATATTGCTTGTATTACAGACAAAGATACCGTTATTGCAGTAGCAGGAGGATCTAAAAAAGAATTTTTAGAACAAGGCTTAAGTAAACAATTGGAAGAAGTGTTAGAAAATAAAGAAATATATTCTAGTAGTGATAACAATGAGATTGCATTACCAATTACAGAAAATGATAACAAAGAAAAAAAATATAATGCACAAGTTATTTATCCAATTGTATGTCAAGGAGATGTGATCGGTTCTGTTATTTTACTAGCAAAAGAGCAGAATACAAAAATGGGAGAATCTGAATTTAAAGTAGTTCAGTCAGCAGCAGGATTTCTAGGAAGTCAAATGGATATTTAATGTGACTTGTTTGAGGCACTTCCAAAAAAGACAGTATTTACTAAATTCAACATTATAATTGAATTAGTAAACTGTCTTTTTTTAATCTAATTTTTTAGCAACTATCTCATTGCTTAGTAACTAGCAAATTATCTTAACAAAATCATTATAATAGCAAAAACAGTACTAGCAATTGATAGTCCTATTACAACAATTCCTCCCAATGTATTTTTACATTCTCTTATTTCAAAAATGCCATAACTAATGGTACGAATGGAAATCAATAGAGACATAATAATCAAAAAAATAATCATAAATACCTCCTAATCCTTTAGAATCAATTGAGAACTTCTTACATGAACAGTAACATCTACTTCAAAAAAGCTGTTTTTATAAATATTTAACCAATCTAGTGCTTTGAAATCTTTTATTGTTAGATAGTTTTTAGAAAGTTTTCTTCCAAATCCTACAATGTCAGAATGAAATTCTTTAGAAGTTTTATATAAATAAGAAGTTATTTTGTCCTTTAAATAGCTTTCAGAATATTTTTCTAGTAGTTGTAAATTTTTTTCTTGCGTGAAATCTAAATTATTTCCAGAAGAAAGGACATATGCTTCTAAATTAATGGATGATTTAATATAGGGATAGCCATTAACTAATTCTATTTCATTTTTTGTATCTTTATTTTTAGTAATTGACAAATCAATGATTTCATTTTGAGCAAAAGGACTAGGAATAGTAATATTGGAAGAAACAAAAGTATTTGTTACCATTAAATGGGATAAACTTTCTATACCAGTTAATTCTCCAACTAATTTATCTCCTCTAAATACAGCAAGTCCCATATTTTCTAAACTAGTAGTGTTTTGAATGGGCGTTTCATCTGCTTTGTAGTTTCCATCTACACTAACATAGGCAGTATTTAAATCCTCCCTATGGGTTTTATCTGAATTAATACCACCTAAAATAGCAGTAGCTTCTATAAAGTCATTATCATAAGCGAAGAAAAAAGAGTGAAGTGTAATATTGTCTGTATAACCAGTATATTCGGAAGAAGTTAATACTAATTCATAATATCTAGCAGAAAGAGTTTCTAGTCCCGGAGAAGAATTATTTAAAAAAGATTCGGCACTACATCTACTTACAATAATATTACAATCTGGTCTTACTTCTGTACTATTTTCAAAAGTAGAAATATAAGGAGCAACACCTTCTTTTGCCAAAGTTTCAGAAAGAACAATAATTTTACAATGTGATAAATTTACTTTTTTACTCATATAACTGTTAACTAAATTAATGCCAGATTCTACAGAAGAACATTCTACAGTTGCAACAGTAGTATCAGTATACTGCGAACTAGCTCCTCCTTGACTAGAAGAACCAGAACTTGCAAATTGTATAGAAAGCTTTAAGAGATTGCTTTCACCTTTATCTAATCCAATAGCTACAGCATAAGCAAGTGTTTCTAATCCTCTTGCATCATAGCAACCGGAAAGAGAAAATAAGGATAAGACTAATATAAGCAATAAACTAATCCATTTTTTTACCATAAACAACTCCATTAAAATAAAATATGCACCATATTACTATTAGAAAACGCTATTTTAAACAGCGTTTCTAAATAATTAATTGTTTTTTTCTTTTTATTTTCCAATTAGCTAACAACAGGATAATAATACTAATGCCAAATACTAAAATTAATTCATAATATTTATAAACATGCTGCTGTATATCTCTAGCACCTGCAATATTAGAAGAAATAAGGGATATAGCAAAAACAGCAGTAGCAAAACAAGAACTCATTGCTTTAGAATTTTTTATATGAAAAATTTTCTTAAATATGTGAAGAATAAATGCAAGAGTAATGCTTAAATAAGAAAATACAGAAAAAATCCATAAAAATACAAAAAAAGCATCAATCCTTTGAAAAAATCGTCCATATTCTACCATTCTAGCAAGAGAATATAAAGATAAGGTTTCTGTAGTATTGCTTAATAAAGGAAAAACAAGCAATAAACTAAGTACACTAAATAATAAGAAAAGGCTAGAAATAAGAATAGAGATAATGGTAACTTTTTTAAAATCGCCATAGTTTTTTAAAAGAGGCATAATAAAGTAGACAAAAGCAATACCATCAAATGCGAATAAATTACTTAAACCACTAAGAAAAGTTTCATTTATTCCATAGCCTAAAATAGGAAATATTCTCTCTGCTATGAACAATTTGGAGGTAGATAAAAATAAAATTATAATACTAACAATTAAAACAGGAACAATTACCAAGTTGATTTTAATAATAGAACTCATTCCTGTGCGGTTAGCAACAACAGCACCAATTAAGAAAATAATCAATAAAATAAAAGTAGGTGTATTTTTATAATAAATAATTTTTAATGTACCAGAAAAATAGCGCAATAAAGAGCCAGATATAATTAAAAATAAAGCAATATAAGCAATACCAATTATCAATTTTAAAAGTTTTCCACCCAAATATTCTGAAATATCTAAAAGGTCTTTTCCCATAAAAGGATGAAATAATTTAGAAATACATAAGCTTAATAATAAAACTAATATTCCCAAAAAAATAACATTAATCCAAGCAGAAGAACCACATGTTTCAATAATATTTTTAGGCATATTTAAAATAACTTGATTTGTCATAATAATGCAAACTAGTGCAATTGCCTCAATACGCCCAATTTTAGTAATAGTATCCATTTTATCACCTCTTAAAACAATTTCCATTTCATGCTAAACTTTGATTGGGATTTTTTCTTTTTTACATTTAAGAAATCAGCTCTACGCTCTCTTTTCCATATAGGAGGCAAAAAGGTAGAAGCTTCTGATGTAGAATTACTAATTGGCAGATAAGGAGAAAGATAAGGTACACCAAAAGACTTCACATTAGAAAGAATAATAGCATGTATAAAAATTCCCAAACCAATTCCAAGTAATCCTAATAAATAACCAAGAATAATATAAAGAAATCTAAAAAATCTTAATGTAAATGAAAGAGAAAAATCAGGTATAGCAAAAGAGCAAATTCCAGTAATTGCTACAATAATAATTAAAATAGGACTAACTACATTAGCACTTACAGCAGATTCTCCCAAGATTAAAGCACCAACAATTCCAATGGTTGGTCCAATAGGAGAGGGAACTCGAAGTCCTGCCTCACGAATTAATTCAAAAGCTATTTCCATAATTAAAATTTCAAAGATAATTGGAAAAGGAACGGTTTCTCTGGAAGCAGAAATTGCAAAAAGCAATTCTGTTGGAATTAGTTCTTGATGATAATTGGTAATAGCAACATAAAGTCCTGGCAAAAATAAGGCTAAAAAAGCAGCAACATATCGGATAATCCTTAATAAATTTGAATACTGAAACTTTAAATTTAAGTCTTCTGGGGAAGACATAAAATCTACTAATACACCTGGCATAATTAATACATAAGGACTTCCGTTAACAATAACAGCAACTCTACCTTCTAGTAAATGATTAGCAGTTTTGTCTGGTCTTTCTGTGGCAATAATTTCAGGGAATACAATAGCTGCATCATCTTGAATAAACTGTTCTAGCTGACCAGAAGAAATCAAATAATCAATATCCAAATTATTAATTCTATATTTCACTTCTGCCACTAAATCGTCATTAACAATATTTTTAATATAACAAATAGCAATTTTAGTATTACTAATTTTTCCAACAGTTGTGTTTTCAATAATTAAATTTTCATTATTAATAATTCTTCTTAACATAGAAGTATTTGTTCTAATAACTTCAACAAACGCTTCTTGAGAACCTCTTACTACAATTTCATTATTAGGGTTACTAACACTTCTTGATTTAAATCCCTTTACTTCTATACTAAACGCAATGTTTAAAGTGTCAATAAACAAAGCACAATTGCCGGTATTAACATCTGCAATAATTTTTTTAAATTCTTCAACTTTTTTTACACTATTTTGAGGCATTAAGTTATTGAAAATATAATTTATCAAATCAAAATTTTTTTTCTTTCTTACAGTAATATTGTTACTAATAGCAACTTTTGCAATATCACCTTCAAAAGTATTAGCCTTATTTCTTAGCATAAGAGGTTTTAAAATAAAATCATTGACAATTTTAGAATCTACCATACCATCAATATAAAGTAAAAATGCAGAATATTGTTTATTATTAGCAAGCAGTGTAAATTCTCTAATTTCAATATCACTATTAATAAGAGTGTTATACTTATATTTTAAATATTCTAAATTCACTTGAAGTGTTGGAAAAATATTCTTTTTTTCAACAGATATTTCGTTTGCAGAACCTTCATTACTAGAAAGTTCTTCTTCTTTTTCTGGTAAAGAAAAATCATATTTTGTTTTTTCATGATAAACAAAAATTTTTGAAAAAATATTACCAATTTTTTTGTTTATGTTTTCCATATACACTCCATTCATATTGTTTTTAAATAGTATTTTCCTAAAAAGGGAGAAATATACATATAAATAGTTTACTAATTATTTGAAAAACCAAAAATAATATTATTTACTGTTAATTGTAAAAAAATATAAAAAAGAGTAATAACTATTGGTAAGAATTAATATAAATGTATTAAAGTTTATATTGTACAAACATTTTCAAGGGGAGGAAAAAACAATGGAAAATTTAAATCTATATCAAGATATAGCCAACAGAACAGAAGGAGATATCTATGTTGGAGTGGTGGGACCTGTTAGAACAGGGAAATCTACTTTTATTAAAAGGTTTATGGACTTACTTGTCATTCCTAATATAGAAAATAGTTATAAAAAAGAAAGAGCAAGAGATGAGTTACCACAAAGTGCTGCTGGAAAAACAATCATGACAACAGAACCAAAATTTGTACCGAATGAAGCGGTAGAAATAACATTGGAAGGAAACTTAAAATTAAAAACAAGATTAGTCGATTGTGTTGGATATTTGGTTAACAATGCTTTAGGATATATGGAAGATGACGTGCCAAGGATGGTAAAAACACCTTGGGCAGAAGAAGAAATTCCATTTGAAACAGCAGCTGAAATGGGAACGAAAAAAGTTATTACAGAACATTCAACAATAGGAATATTGGTAACAACCGATGGAAGTATAACAGACATTCCAAGAGAAGATTATATAGAAGCAGAAGAAAGGGTAGTAAGTGAACTAAAAGCATTAAATAAGCCGTTTATTATTGTGTTAAACACAGATAATCCTTATTCAGAGTACGCAAAAGCACTAGTTCAAAAATTAGAAGAAAAATATAATGTATCAGTATTACCAACTGATTGTGCCAACTTAAAATTAGAAGATATTAATAATATTTTCGGAAAAATATTATATGAATTCCCAATTGAACAAATAAATATTAATTTTCCAAGATGGATTGAAGGATTGGCAGATACACACCCACTAAAGAAAGAGTTATATCAAGAAATTAAAGAAGCATTTAGCAACATTAAGGTAATTAAACAAATACAAAATTCCATTAACCTAATACAAAAAACAGAAATTATTAATAGCACTTCATTAGAAGAAATTCAATTAGGAACAGGAACTGTAAATGTATGTATTACATTAAAAGAAGAACTCTTTTATAAAGTATTAACAGAAATATCAGGAGTAGATGTAAGCAATGAAGGAGACTTATTTTCAATTATAACAGATTTAGCAGCAGTAAAAAAAGAGTATGACAAAATTGCTTATGCATTAAATGAAGTAAAGCAAAAAGGATATGGAATTGTTTCACCATCTATGGATGAATTAATTCTAGACGAACCAGAAATGGTAAAACAAGGCTCAAGATTTGGAGTAAAGCTAAGGGCAAAAGCACCATCAATACACATGATAAGAGCAGATATAGAAACAGAAGTATCGCCAATTGTTGGTAGTGAAAAACAATCAGAAGAATTAGTAAACTATTTATTATCTGAATTTGAAAGTGACCCAAAAAAAATATGGGAATCAAATATATTTGGAAAAAGTTTACATGAATTAGTAAACGAAGGGTTACAAAATAAACTATGCAGAATGCCAGAAGATGCACAAGAAAAAATACAAGAAACATTGGAAAGAATTGTAAACGAAGGAAGTGGAGGTCTTATTTGCATCATATTATAGACAAAGGGACGGGGCTTTTGTCTTAACCTTTCAAGGATTTATTATAAATAAAGAATCTCTCTTAAAACAATTAAGAGAGATTCTTTAGACAAAGGGATGGGGCTTTTGTCTTAATCTTTTGAAGCATCAATTACTACATGAATATACTTATTTAGTTTATCTTTATTAATATTAAAGACATTGGACATTTCTCTTAAAGACATACCGCAATATTTTCTAAGTTCTAACAATAGATTACCAAATAATATACTATCTTTTTGAATTTCTTCTAAAGTTTTTAGATTTTGTTCTTGATATTTTTTAATTAAATCTTCGTAAGTAGAAAAATTTATAACATCTGCAATATTATTAATATTATAACTAACTTCATGCAATAAATTAAATAAATCACCATAATCTTTATCTGTTCCAAAGACTAGTTTTAAGCCATCAGAAGTAAGAAATTTTCTAGAATGAGGATTAATATACTCATGAAAGCTAGAAAAAAGATAATCTTGATAACAATTTACTATACCAGCAGCTAAAGGGTTTTTGTGTATATATACAATACAATGATATAACTGATTTTCTGTAAAAATTTGCTGAGAAAAATATCTATCTCTAAAAACGTAGCCTTTTCTATGATTGATTTTATTATATCGTATAGCGTAAGTAGTATTAACTTTTCTCATAAGAGTTAATAAATCATTTATATTTTCATAATAAAGTAAGAAATGAGCATGATTACCCATTATACAATAAGCAATAATTTCAATTTTTAAATTATCAAGTTTATCTTTCATAATATTCAGATAAATTGATTTCCATTCATTTCTCTGGAAAATATATTCCTGATTAATTCCTTGGATGATTAAATGAAGAAAATTACTTTCCAAATACTTTCTACTTAAACGGGGCATATAAATACCGTTCCTTTCTAATTATTTTATGCCCCCATATTAATTTAAATTAATAACATAATAATAACATAAATTGATGAAATAGTCTATAGTAAATTTTTCTTAAGACAAAAGCCCCGTCCCCTTGTATAAAAAAAATGTCGAAAACTTCTCATTTTTTGCTAAAACTTCCTAAGTTTTGCTATTGGAAAATAATGGCAATAAGAGTATAATAAAAAACATAAAAATAAAATGCTTAAATAGGAGGACAAGTATATGGAAATAAAATGGATGGAAGTGGACAAGCTTCTCATTGTAAAGCTGAAGGAAGAAATTGATCATCATGTATCAGAAAGGATAAGGAGGAAAGTAGATTATGAGATTCAAAGATATTTGCCTAAAAAGGTTATATTTGACTTTAGTGGTGTTAACTTTATGGACAGTGCAGGAATAGGAATGATAATAGGAAGATATAAACTAATTTCTATGTTTGGAGCAACAATGGAAATTTGCAATGTATGCATACAAGTTCAAAAAATATTACAAATGAGTGGAGTAACAAAGTTAATTAAAATTCATACAGAAGAGGAGGAATTTAAATATGCCTGATAATGAAATGAAGTTAGAATTTTTAAGTAAATCAAATAATGAGGCATTTGCTCGTATAACAGTAGCAGCCTTTGCATCTCAATTAGATCCAACAATAGAGGAATTAGCAGATATAAAAACAGCGGTATCAGAAGCTGTTACCAATAGTATTATTCATGCTTATGACGGTAAAGATGGGATTGTAAAAATTGTTTGTAAAATATCCGGCAATAGTATACAAATAGAAATATCCGATACTGGAAAAGGAATAGAGGATATTGAAACAGCAAAACAGCCATTGTACACTTCTAAACCAGATTTAGAAAGATCTGGAATGGGTTTTACAATTATGGAAAGCTTTATGGATGACATGAAAGTAGAATCTATTTTAGGATTAGGGACGAAAGTTACCTTAAAAAAGACAATTAAAACAAAATAAGGAGTTTCTATCTATGTATGAAAATAGTACAGAGGAAATTATAAAGGCCCAAAATAATGAAGAAGGGGCAATGAATAATATAGTGATAAAAAACTCCGGACTTATTTGGAGTATTGTAAAAAGGTTTTGCGGACGAGGATATGATGCAGAGGAGTTATATCAAATAGGCTGTATTGGATTTATAAAAGCAATTAAAAGATTTGATACTAGCTTTGAAGTAAAAATGTCAACCTATGCAGTACCATATATTTTAGGAGAAATTAAAAGATTTTTAAGAGATGATAATCCTATTAAAGTTAGTAGAAGTGTAAAAGAATTATCTATAAAGATTAAACAAATTCAACAAGAATACCTTGCTAAAACAGGAGAAGAAATAAATGTGCATCAAATTGCTAAAATTTTAAATACAACAAAAGAAGAAATTGCAATTGCAATTGATTATACAAACCCAATAGAGTCAATTGATGAAGTAGTAGAAGATGAGCAAATAAAAATAGAAAAAATAAATATAGGAAAAGATGAATCAACACAAATTGTTGAACGAATAGCTTTAAAAGAGGCTATTGAAAAATTAGATGTAAGGGAAAAACAAATTATTATTTTGCGATATTTTAGAGATAAAACACAAAGTCAAGTTGCAAAAATAATTGGAATAACACAAGTGCAAGTATCAAGAATTGAAAAGAAAATACTTAATTCCATGAGAGAAAAATTAGTTAGCTAAAAGATGGGAGGTAATTTTTTGAAAAAACTATTCTTAATGCTACTAGGTGCTATTTTTTTATGCTTTTTATTTCCCATATTTTTTACAAATCAATTTTTAAGCAAACCAACAACGACCGATGTACCTAAACAAAATGCAGAGTCTCAAAATTATGATTATAAAAATTTTAATATTGTGAAATTGCTACATGCAGATAGTGGAGAAATAGAAGAAATCCCATTAGATACTTATTTATATAATGTAGTATCAGCAGAAATGCCAGCCGATTTTGAGATAGAAGCATTAAAAGCACAGGCAATTGTAGCAAGAACTTATACTGTATATAAAGCAAATACAAATCAATTAAAACATGGAGAAGCCAATATTTGTGACAAATCAACTTGTTGTCAAGCTTGGATTTCTAAAGAGGATAGATTAGCTAAGTGGGGAGAGGATGTAAGTCAAACAAATTGGGAAAAAATAGTGAATGCAGTAGATAGCACAAAGGGAAAGATTATTACATATGAAGGACAGCCGATTAATGCTTTCTTTCATTCCAATAGTGGAGGTACAACAGAAATTCCTTTAAATGTTTGGGGAGGTAGTGGATATCCTTATTTGCAAACAGTAGAAACAGTGGGAGAAGATGCTTATTCTCAATATTCATCAGAAGTAGAGTATACACAAGAGGAGCTATTACAAAGATTAAAAGATAATTTTTCTAATGTAGAAATAAATTTTGCAATACCAGAAGATATTTCTATATTAGAAAGAACACAAAGTAATCGTGTACAACAGGTTAAGTTTGGCAGTGTAACAATATCTGGTGTAGAAGCAAGAAATATATTTCAATTAAAATCTGCCAATTTTACGATAGAACAAAAAGAAGGAAAAATAAAATTTAAAGTAATTGGATATGGTCATGGAGTTGGAATGAGCCAAACAGGAGCAGATAGTTTAGCAAAGCAAGGAAAAACAGCAGAAGAAATTATAAAACATTTTTATACAGGTGTGGAAATAATTAACTATTAAATGTATAAGTTACCCAAAAAAAGGAAATAATGATGATATAAAGTTTTAGGAGGGTAATATGAGAAGAGAAAGAAGAATGACAAATTCAGACAATGGTTTTAAAAAAATAATGTATATATCTGGTGCAGTACTATTGGTGGCAGTAGTTGCATTTGTTACAACAGTTATTTTATATAATAATAAAATTAAAAGTCAATCTCGAGTAAGTCAACTAAATGCAAACAAAGTAACAGAACTTGTGCCAAGTATTTCAACACAAGAAAATATAACTTCTGCTAGTACATCTATAGGAAAGACGGTTAATGAAGCACAAGAGGAAAATACAGTTGCAAATAATGTAAATACTACTATAAGTACTAATAATACTGTTAGTAATCAAACTACCAATCAGACCACTAATCAAGTGAAAAACAATGTGACGGATAACAAAAATAACACAGCACCAAAAGTAGAAGTAAAAAAAGAGTTAAAATTTAAAATGCCTGTAGAAGGAGAAATTATAAAAGAATTCTCAAAAGATACATTAGTATATTCAGAAACTTTAAAAGAATGGATAACACATTTAGGAATTGATATAAAAGCTGAAAAGACAAGTGTTGTAAAAGCTTCAGAAGAGGGAACAGTAAAATCAATTAAAAATGATCCAAGATATGGGTTAACAGTAGTAGTAGAACATGAAAATGATTACAAAACAGTTTATGCAAATCTTTTAACAGCAGAATTTGTTTCAGAAGGAGAAGAAATTAAACAAGGACAAACTATTGGAACAGTAGGAAATACAGCCGTATTTGAGAGTGCAGATGAGCCTCATCTCCATTTTGAAATTTTAAAAGATGGAGAATATGTAAACCCAAATAGTTATATACAATAATTTACAAAAATAGGAGGAAAAAATATAACCTCCTATTTTTCCTATACAATAAAAATAATAAATTAAAACAATTGATTATAACCATTGTTTTAATATTTCTACATCATGTTCTTGTTCTTTAACAAAATCATCTAAAATTAATTTAACATTTTCATCTAAATTTTTATTTTGATTTAAAAGTTTTCTCCCTTCTACAATTCCCATATTAGTTCCTTGTATTAACATTTCTGAAAGTTTAGAATTACTTTTATCTGTTAAAGTACCCATTTGAATACTTGTCCAGCCCATTACTTTTTGAGCAGGAGAAGTATCATCAGCTTGTTGCCCAGATTTTGAAAATTCATGATTAACTCTATTTAAAATCTTTTTATATTGTTTATATTGTTTATCTAAAACTTGTTTAAATTCTTCATCCTCAACTTTAGATGTAATAACTTTAATGGATTCCATCCCCATTACCAATCCTTTGTGTACTTCATTTAACACAATTAAATTATTTTCCATAAACTAACCTCCTAAAAAATCTTTATTTATCTTAAAACAAGAAGATAAAATATAATAATATTATTCGCAAAATTTGGAAAAATATTTACAAAATTTGTAGAAAAATATATACTTAAAATAAATTATTAATAATACGAGGAGAAATTATGAACTGGACTGAAGAACAACTACAAGCAATTGAAGAAAAAAATAACAATATTTTGGTTGCTGCTGCAGCACGGAAGTGGGAAAACAGCAGTTTTAGTAGAGCGCATTATTAGACGTATTACAGAACAAAGAATTGATATTGACCAATTATTGGTTGTTACATTTACCAATGCAGCAGCAAGCCAAATGAGAGAAAAAATTTTAAATGCTATTTATAAAAAGTTAGAAGAAAATCCCAATGATGAGCATCTAAAAAGACAAACTGTTTTAATTCATAAAGCCAATATTTCTACAATTCATTCTTTTTGCTTAGAAGTAATTCGTAATCACTTTTTCGAATTAGATGTTTCAGCTAATTTTCGAATAGGAGATACAACAGAATTAGAAATTTTAAAGCAAGAAGCAATAGAAAACATATTTGAAAATAAATATATTTCGAAGGATAAGGCTTTTGAACAGCTATTAGACTGTTATACAAATTATCAATCAGATGATGGACTAAAAGAAATTATATTTAGAATATATGAGTTTATTCAATCATCACCTTTTCCAGAGGAATGGTTGGAAGAAAAAGTAGAAGATTTTAATTTGCAAGAACAACTAGACATGGATTTTGCAAAAACAAAATGGGGAGAAATTATTTTATCTAATTTTAAAGATGAGATTTTAGGATTAATTTTAAGACTAAAAGTATTGAAAAATAAATTAAATCATTATTCAGAAATGCAGAAGTTTTATACAGTTGTTTGTGAGGATATAACAAATTTAGAAACAATTTATGAACATGCAAATAACTGGGAGGAAGCAAGAAAATTAGTATTAGAAGTAAATTTTGTAAGATGGCCAACCGATAAAAATACTATAATGGATTTAAAAGATATAGCAAAACAAGTTAGAAAAAAAATAAAAGACGATTTTGGAAAAATTGCAGAAAAATTACTATTATATACTTCGCGGAGAAGCAAATAAAGATATGAATGCTATGTACGAAATATTAAAAAACTTAAAAAATATAATAGTAGAGTTTAAATATGAATATGCCAAACTAAAAAAAGAAAAAAATATAATTGACTTTCATGACATTGAACATTTTGCACTTGCCATTTTAGTAAAAAAAGAAAACAAAAACTATATACCAACAGAAGTTGCTAAAAACTATCAGGAGAAATTTGTAGAAATTGCAATTGATGAATATCAAGATAGCAACTTAATTCAAGAATATATTTTAAATACAATATCAAGAAAGAATAATTTGTTTATGGTTGGAGATGTAAAGCAAAGTATTTATAAATTTAGACAAGCAAGACCAGAATTATTTTTAGAAAAATACAATACCTATGGTAAAGAAAATGGAATAAAAATAAACTTATTTAAAAATTTTAGAAGTAGAAAAACTATACTAGATATTACAAATATAATATTTCACTATATTATGTCAAAACAGTTAGGCGATATTGATTACACACAAGAAGAGTATTTAAATTTAGGTGCGCAATATCCTATTCCAGAAGAAAATATAGCTTGTGCAGGAAAAGCAGAACTTCACCTTGTTGATTGTTGCCAACAAGAAGATGTAGAAGAAATAGATCCAATAGAAAATGAACAAATAGAAGCAAAATTTGTAGCCAATAAAATAGAAGCTATTTTAAATAGTGATTATATGGTTTGGGATAAAGAAAAAAATAATTATCGACCAATAACTTATAAAGATATTGTTATTTTATTAAGATCTGCTAACAACTCGTCAAATGTTTATGAAAAAGAAATTACTAAAAAAGGTTATCCAGTGTTTAGTGAGGCAACAGTACAATATTTAGATTCTAGCGAAATTAGCACAATGATGGCCATATTAAAAATTATAGATAATCCAAACCAAGATATAGAATTAGTAACTGTTTTAAGGTCTCCTATTTATTCTTTTACAGACAATGAATTAATGGAAATTAGACTTTTTCAAAAAAAAGGAACTTTTTATGAGGCTTTAAAAATAGCAAGAAAAGAAGCAAGAGGTGATTTAAAACAAAAAATAGAACATTGTATGCAACAAATAGAAAAAATGCGTCAAAAGCAGGAACATATGCCACTCGATGAGTTTATTTGGTATATTTATTCTACAACTGGTTACGATAGTTATGTTAGTCTTATGCCAAATGGTAAATTACGAGTAGCTAATTTACGAATGCTTTTTGAACAAGCTCAAAAATATGAACAAGCAAATTTTAAAGGATTATATAATTTTATTCATTTTATCCATAAAGTAAAAAAGAGTAATTCAGATTTAGGAGCAGCTAAAATTATTGGAGAAAATGATAATGTTATTAGAATAATGAGTATTCATAAAAGTAAAGGATTGGAGTTTCCAGTTGTTTTTTTGTGTAGTACAGCTAAAAAAATAAACATGCAGGATTTAAATGAAAGTGTATTACTTCACCAAGAAATTGGATTGGGTCCACAATATATTAATTATGAAAGAAAAATAGAGTATGCTACATTAGCAAAAGAAGCAATAAAAATAAAATTAATTGATGAAGCAATTGCAGAAGAAATGAGAGTTTTATATGTAGCGCTAACAAGAGCAAAAGAAAAGTTAATTATAACAGGCATCGAAAAAGACGCAAGTAAAGAACTAGAGGAAAAACAAGAAATCCTAGGCAGTACAGAAGGAAAGATAAGTACACAAATATTAAAAAAATATAAATCTTATTTAGATTGGCTGGAATTTATATATTTAAAAGAAAAAGAGAAATTAAATCCTATTCTAGAATTTACAGTTCATCCTAAAACAGAATTGTTAGAGCTAAAAGAGAAAAAAAACACCAATACTAACATTGACTTTAAAAAAGTAGAAGTTTCTACAAACATAAAAAACTTATTAAATTGGGTATATCCTAGAATAGAAGCCAGTAAAATAGTAAGTAAAACAAGTGTTACAGAATTGAAGAAAAACAAAGAACAAAAAAAAGAAGCCATTATTTCAGAATGTAAAATAGAAATACCCCAATTTTTGCAAATAGAACAAAATTTAACAAAGGCAGAAATTGGAACAGCAACACACTTTGTTTTACAAAAAATAGATTTAAAAAAAGAATATACACAAGAAGAACTAAAAGAATTTATTGCACACCTAGTTGCCAAAAATTTATTAACTAATATGCAAGCAGAAGCAATTAATCAAAGGAAAATTTTAAGATTTTTAAATTCTCATTTAGCACAAAAACTAAAAGAAGCAAAGGAAATTTACCAAGAAACACCTTTTTATATTAAACTAAAAGCAAAAGAAATTTATAATACAATAATAGAGGATCCTATTCTAGTGCAAGGAATTATTGATTTGTATTTTGTAGATAAAAATGACAATATTGTATTAGTAGATTATAAAACAGATTATGTAGAAAACAAAGAAGAAAAAATATTAATAGAAAAATATAAAAAACAAATAGAAATTTATGCAAGAGCAATTCAAGAAGCTATAGGTAAGCCAGTTGCAGAAAAATATATTTATTCTTTGTATTTAGACAAAGATGTTTTGGTGTGACATAACGGAAGCATAGGGATTATTTGACAATTTACATAATAAATGGTATAATCATCTGGAATTTTAAAAATAAGGAAAAAAATAATATGAGTAGAATGAAAACCTTCTTTATTTATGCGTTAATTGTAGCAGCAATTGTGCTTTGTACAGATTTTATAGTAAACTTTATTTTAGATAGTAATTACAGAAAAATAAAATATGATATAGGAACGATTGCACCTAAAATAGAAATAATAGATGCAAAAACAACCTATATGAATGGTTATGTTAAAGGGACAATAACCAATAATACAGAAAATAAAATAACAAACCAATTAATAAAACTGGAATTTTACAGTAGTAGAAAAAATAAAGTAGGAACTGAATATGTAAAAGTAGATAACTTGGAAATAGGAGAAACAAAAAATTTTGAACTAAAATATAAAATAAAAAATGTAAGTCATGTAAAGTTAACTATTGTGGAAGAAAATGCACAAGATACAACAATACAATTTTATCCATTAATAGAAAAGGCAGAAATGTATTTTGCTATTGCTAGTGTTATTGTATTACTTGTTTGGGCTGGAATCCTCTAAATTAAACAATCTTTAATTTGTAGCATCAAAAAGAAAATTTTTAAAAACTTTTAACAAAAACTATTGACTTTTATCATAAAAAGATATAAATTATTAGCAGTCGTTAAAATCGACTGCTAATTTTATCTTGATAGGAGGAATGTATATGATAAAACCATTAGCAGACAGAGTTTTAATTAAAATGATTGAAAATGAGGAGACAACCAAAAGCGGAATTCTTTTGGCACCAGCAGCAAAAGAAAAACCATTAGTGGCAGAGGTACTAGCAGTAGGACCAGGTGGAGTTGTAGAAGGAAAAGAAGTAAAAATGGAAATAAAGGTAGGCGATAAAGTAATCGTTAGCAAGTATGCTGGCACAGAAATTAAATATGAAGGACAAGAACTTGTTATTGTAAAACAAAGCGATGTACTAGCCATTGTTGAATAAAAAATAAATTTTAAAAGGAGGTTTTTATATGGCTAAAGATATTAGATATGGAGAAGAGGCAAGAAAATCTTTACTAAACGGTGTTAATAAATTAGCAGATACTGTAAAAGTAACTTTAGGACCAAAAGGTAGAAATGTTGTATTAGATAAAAGTTTTGGAGCACCACTTATTACAAATGATGGTGTTACCATTGCAAAAGAAATTGAATTAGAAGACCCATTTGAAAATATGGGAGCAAGATTAGTAAAAGAAGTTTCTACTAAAACAAATGATGTTGCAGGAGATGGAACAACAACAGCCACTCTTTTAGCACAATGTATGATTAAAGAAGGTGTTAAAAATGTAGCAGCTGGTGGAGATCCAATGGCAATTAAAAGAGGAATGGATAAAGCTGTAGTTACAGCACTAGAAGGACTAAAAGATATTAGTTCTACTGTAAATGGAAAAGAAGATATTGCAAGAGTTGCAAGTATTTCTGCTAATAATCACGAAATAGGAGTTTTAATAGCAGATGCTATGGAAAAAGTATCAAAAGATGGTGTTATTACTATTGAAGAATCTAAAACATCAAATACACAAGTAAATGTTGTAGAAGGTATGCAATTTGACAAAGGATATATTTCACCATATATGGTTACAGATACAGAAAAAATGCAAGCAGTTGTAGATAATCCATACATTTTAATTACAGATAAAAAAATTAGTAATATTCAAGAAATATTACCATTATTAGAAAGTTTAATGCAACAATCTGGCAAATTAGTAATTATTGCAGATGACATTGAAGGAGAAGCATTATCAACACTTATTTTAAACAAATTAAGAGGAGTATTAAATGTTGTAGCTGTAAAAGCACCAGGCTATGGAGATAGAAGAAAAGAAATGCTAGAGGATATTGCAATTCTAACAGGTGGTGAAGTAATTACAAGTGATTTGGGATTGGAATTAAAGGATACTACAATAGAACAACTAGGAAGAGCAAAACAAATAAAAGTAGAAAAAGAAAATACAATTATTGTAGATGGAGCAGGAGATAAAGAACAAATTGCTTCAAGAGTAAAACAAATAAGAGCACAATTAGAAGAAACAACCAGTGAATTTGATAAAGAAAAATTACAAGAAAGATTAGCTAAAATTTCTGGTGGAGTAGCTGTAATTGAAGTTGGTGCTGCAACAGAAATTGAAATGAAAGAAAAGAAATTAAGAATAGAAGATGCACTTTCAGCTACAAAAGCAGCAGTGGAAGAAGGAATTGTTGCAGGTGGGGGAACAGCATATATTAATGTAATTCCAAAGGTAGAAAGATTATTAAACAATGTAAAAGAAGATGAAAAAATAGGAGTAAAAACAGTATTAAAAGCACTAGAAGAGCCAGTAAGACAAATTGCTACAAATGCTGGACTAGAAGGAGCTGTTATTTTAGAAAAGGTTAAAAATTCAGCAATAGGATTTGGATTTGATGCACAAAACGAAGAATATGTAGACATGAAAAAAGTAGGAATTGTAGATCCTACTAAAGTAACAAGAAGTGCTTTACAAAATGCAGCAAGTATAGCCTCTATGGTATTAACAACAGAAAGCATTGTAACAGAGAAAAAGGAAGAAAAAAGTTGTAATTGTGGAGGAGACCACGGAGGAATGCCATCAGGAATGGATGGAATGTATTAAAAAAATACAGGGAAAATACCCTGTATTTTTTATGCATAAAGAGCATATTATGGAATTAGCAGCATCCGCCTCTTCCACCACCGCAACAGCAGCAGATTAAAATAAGAACAATTATTATCCAGCAGCAATCATCTCCAAAACCGAATCCGCCACCGCATCCTCTATTTTCTGGCATTATACATTTCCCCCCTTTCATCAATAAGTACTCCATCATTTCTGAAGATTTATGATAGCAGACACAATCTCTGCTAATAGCTCTACAGAAAAGCAGTAAAAATAGGAAGAAAAGGTATCAAAATTTTACAATTGTTATTAGAACAATTACTCATTTACACATTTCCCCCCTATCTTTAATATGAATTTTTGGTTGTTTTTTTGTTTCTTTTGTATGGTATATATTATTCTTATTAAAAAAAAATGTTACAATTGAAAAACAATAAAAATGAAATTTAGAAATTGATTTTGATTGCGCCATAGATATTAAATAACAAAAGTAAAAAGTAGTTTATTAAAGTTAATCCAAGATGATGATATCATTACAAAAGAAAAGTTAGTTTGAAAACAGTACATATCAAAGAAACTTAACTTTGTTGTATATGAAAAAAAGATATATACATATTGCAAAAAAATAAAGGATAATATATAATAAAATAAACTAGAGAAGTAGTCTAATTAAACTGTTATTGATATAATGGTGATATCGTTGAAAAATAAAGATAAAACAAGAAAAATCGGCACCAGATCCGTACACAAAACAAAGGAGGAAAAGAAAATGTTAAAAAACAAACAAAAAACGAATGAGGGAATTAATCAAAATAGGTCACTAAAAAAACGCATTATAAATGTAGAGGACGATGCTTACATTGATTCATACTACAACAGATTTATCCAAAAAAATCATACACGGAATTACCTTAATTGCCTTGATAATTACAATTTTATTCTCTTATGACGAAAAATTGAAATTCAGTAATAGCAAAGGTTTCCTCCTACAAACAATTTAGTAAATTATAAAATTTTCACATATTTAAAAGATGAATTGTAAAAAATAATAATACAAGTTCATCTTTTTTTGATTTTATAAAAATAGTAAAATTTCAAATTATAAATTAGAAATTGGAGGATTTGAAAATGGAAAATAAAGAATTAAGAAAAAATAAATATGGAATTGAATATACAAAGGTAGGAGATTTTTATTTACCAAATATTGCACTACCTAAACCAAGAAGAATAGGAAATATAGGAAAATATGGCAGATTAAGACTACAATATTTAGAAGAACATCACAAAGTAGAATGTATGCTAATGAGAATAAATAACGAATTAACAAGTCATTTATTAGATGTTGAAGATGAATGTAGAACAAGAGTTGAAAGTTTAGTAGAGCAAATGGCAAAAACAGAAAAGATTACAGAAGAACTAAAAGCCAATAATCAATTAGAATGGGTACAAAAAATGAACAACATAAAAAATAGAGCCGAAGAAATTGCTTATAATGAAATAATTTATGTATAAAAATTAAAGGTATCGAATTCGTGACCTTTAAAAATGTAAATATTTTTAAAATATAATGAAAAAAATATATTTTGATGTTATAATAGAAACAAATTATTAATTGTGCAAGAGCCTATTGCACAATTTGAAAGAAGGTAAAAAATGGAAAATGATATAGATATAAGTGAATACAAACAAATTTTAGAAAGTGTAAAAAATGAAATTTTAAAATCACAATATAAAGCAATGCAAGTAGTAAATAAAGAATTAATATTTATGTATTGGCATATTGGAAAAATTATAGTAGATAACAGCAAATGGGGAAATAAATTTATTGATAATTTATCTATAGATTTAAAATTAGAGTTTCCAGAAGTTACTGGTTTTTCTGTAAGAAATCTAAAATATATGAAAAAAATGGCAGAAGAATATCCAGACTTTGAATTTGTGCAACAGGTTGTTGCACAAATTCCGTGGGGACACAATATAATTTTGATAGATAAAGTAAAAAATATAGAAGAAAGAAAATGGTATATAAAGCAAAGTATTATAAATGGTTGGTCTAGAAGTTTATTAACAATGCAAATAGAAAGCAGATTATATGAAAGACAAGTAATTGCCGAAAAAGTAACAAACTTTCCTACAACTTTGCCAGACACTCAAAGTGATTTAGCAATACAAACAATGAAAGATCCGTATCTTTTTGATTTTATTTCACTAAAAGGAAAAGTAAAAGAAATAGAAATTGAAAGGGCAATGATAGACAGAATAAAAGATGTTCTTATTGAATTGGGAAAAGGATTTGCGTTTGTTGGAGAACAGTATAAAATAACCGTAAGTGAGAAAGACTATTATATTGATTTATTATTTTATCATTTAAAATTAAAATGTTATGTTGTTGTTGAATTAAAAGCAAGAGAATTTGAGCCTACAGATGCAGGACAACTTAATTTTTATTTATCAGCGATAGATGATTTGGTAAAAGATGAAACAGATAATGCAACTATAGGATTATTACTGTGCAAAAATAAAGATAATTTTACAGCAGAATATGCATTAAGGAATATAAGTAGTCCAATTGGAGTTAGTGAGTATAAATTACTAGAAGATATGCCAGAATATTTGCAATCACAATTACCAAAAGCAGAAGATATTGAATTGCATATTAAGGCAATGGAAGATATTGAAAAACTAGAAACACAAGAAGAATAGACTAATATAAAAAATAGGAGCTGAATTAAAATGCAGTTCCTATTTTAACTTTTTAAAATATTCATCAGTTAAGTCATTTACAGATATTCCAAAACATTTAGCAAAAGCACATAATTCAAAGTCAACAATAGTTCTTTTGCCAACTTCAATATTATAAATAGCTTGTTTATGAATATCTACACCTAATAACATTAATTGGTCAGATAACTTTTGATATGACATATTATTCTTTTCACGATAATATCTTATTTTGTTACCGACAACATTTAAATTACCATTAATTTTTCTTGAATTATTCATACGAACTCCTTAAAATTTTCAATTAATATTGATTTTATAATAAAATTTTGTTACAATATAAACACACGCATTTATAAATAAATAATATTAAATATTATGAGTAAAATTATTAGGAGATATGTATGAGGGTTAAGAAAAGTAATGAAGAAAATATTGAAATGAAAAAATTATATAGATTAGTAAATAAACTTGTAAAAGAAAATAAAATTAAATTTGGCTTTTATAATAGTCAGAAATCATTAGATTTGTTACAGCTATGTTATAACAAAGTTAATGACACAATAGAAATAGAATTTAGAGATGTAATGTCAGAATATATACAAGAATTAAGAAGAATTAAAAATAAAGAATAAAGATAAATACTAAAAGTTGCTTTGAGTTTAGAAATAAATTCAAAGCGATTTTTTTATGGAAATTTTTTATCTACATTTTAAAGATATAAAACTATATAACTTGATAATTAAAAAGGCAATAAAACCAAAATAGAGCAAAATAGGAGAGGAGGGAGAGGTCAATTGTCAAATTTGAATTTAAAAGGAGTTTGGATTCCAATAGAAATATTAATAGACGATAATTTATCGGATAAGGAAAAATTAATATATTCAATTATTTTATTTTTAAGTAAAGAAAATAATTATTGTTATTGCAATAATAGTAGTTTAAGTGAATTACTAAACATATCAACAACACAAGTTTCAAAACTAATAAATTCATTAAAGAAAAAGGGATATATTGATATAGAGATAAAATATAAAGAGAATAGTAAGGAAATAGAAAGTAGAAAATTAATACCAAAGATGAATACCCCCTATTTAACAAAAGTTAAATACCCTCCCCAACAAAACTTCAATACCCCTATTGAAGAAAAGTTTAAAGATAATAAATATAATAATAAAATAAATAATAAATATAATAGCGAGAATAATTTTGCTAAAAAAAATAAGGCTAACTTTGAACAGCGAGATTATACTGGCATTGACCTTACTTCACTCTATGCAAATGCAGATGTACTTGTATAGATAATAGCATTTGCATAGATAAGAACAGCAACTAAAGTAGAAGATACTACTATGGAGGCTGTTCTTTTTATTTTAAGTTGCAAGTAAGCAACTTAAAATAAAACCTAAAAAATGCTTTAGCAATTTTTTAGGCAAACGGGTGTAGGGTGTCCCTACCACACAAAACACTTTTTTGCAATAGCATAAAAAAGTGTTGTAGTGTGTTACAACACAATTTAAGAAAGAGCAAAATTAGGAAAATATATTCGTGTTATCAGCACGAGCAAGGAGGTAATAAATGAGCTATGCGATAATTAGAAATATAAAATACAAAAGAGATAATTTAAAAGGAATATTTAGACATAATGAACGAAGAAACAAAAATTATTCAAATGATAACATTGATAAAGAAAAATCATATTTGAATTATTCATTAAAAAATCCAAAATATAGTTATGAAAAAGAATTTGATAGAATAAGGGAAAAATATAATTTAAAAGGTCAAATAAAAACAGTAAGTAATATTGCTTGTGAATATATAATAACATCAGATAAAGAATTTTTTGAAAGAATAGGAGAAAGTGAAACAAAAAGATATTTTGAAACAGCATATAAATTTGTTAGTGAATACAAAAATTTAGGAGAGCAATATATTTTATCTGCAAAGGTGCATATGGATGAACAAAGTCCACATTTGCACCTTGTTTTTTTGCCTGTTGTTCATACACAAGATAAAAAAGGCAATAACATAGATAAACTTGCTTGTAGTGAATTTTGGAAAGCAAAAGATAGTTATAGGCAATTGCAAAATGCTTTTTATGATTATATGGTATCACATAATTTTGAACTAGAAAGAGGTTTACCAAAAGAAGAAACAGGTAGAGAACATTTGGATTTAAAAGAATATAAGGAAATAACTAATTTTGAAAAGACAAAAGAAACATTAAAGAATATAAAACTGGAATTGCCAGATGTACCAGAGATAGCAGATATAAGTAAATTTTCAATAAAAAGAGATGAAAAGATTTTAGAAGAAATTATAAAGCCAAAAGATGAATTAATACAAGGTTTATATCAAGATAATTTAAGATTACATCAAGAATTGTCAAGACAAGCAAAAGTTATTGATAAAGCTGAAAAATACCAAAAAGAAAGAGAGGATATAATTGCAGATAATAAATCATTAAACAATAAAGTAAAAGATTTAGAAAGAGAATATAAAAATAAAATAAATAATCTTGACTTTGACTATAACAATAGGAAAGAAGAATTGGAAAAAGAATTTAAAACAAAAGAATTTGATATTGAATATAAATATAAACACAAAATTAAAACATTAGAAAAAGAAAATAACCATTTACACAAAATTGTAGATAAATTTTACGAAACAGTAGAAAAATTTATAAAATGGATTTGTCATAAATTTGGCATAGGAGAATCAAAAGAATTGGTTAAAAATTTTGAAGAAGATACAAATACTTTAATTGATCCAGAAAAACAACTAAAAAAAGAAGAAAGAGAAAAAGAGTGGGATTTAGAAATGTAAAAAAAGAACCCTCTTGCGAGGGAAAGAATAATTTCTTTTTTCGTTTTTTAATCGTTCTTTAAGCTAAAAGCACTTAATACTACATTGAATAACCACAGGTAAGACAGAAAAATTTGGAAACCATAGCTTTCACCATTTAACAGTCTGACTGTCAAAAGTCCAATCTCAATAGCTGTTAAAGCTACATGAGTGAGAAACCGTGCAATTCGACAAGCATAGCTGTTATCACTTTTCCACTGCCAAAACAAAGTAACTACCAAAAAAGCAAGTGCCACCAGCAAAACGACATTGAGTAACAGTTCTACAGAAATTGTCATAATGAAATCCTCCTTAAAATACTTTCATTGTTGTTTTTACTATATATGTTAAACCAAAAAGTCAGAGGACAAGCCCCCTCACTAATTAGTGAAAATAGGGAAAAGACACAGGATATTACCTATATCACTTTATATTATACTACAAATTAACATAAATTACAAGTGCTATATTCTCAAAGATTTATAAAGTAAAAAGTTATAATAATTATTTATTTTTCAAAATCCATTCATAAACCTCATTTTCAGTAAGTTTGCCTTTTTTCATTTGATTAATTTTTTCTTTAGCCTGTTTTTTCCAATTTTCAAAGTTTTTAGAAATTTCCTTGTTTTCTTTATTTTTCTTAACTTGCATAAATTTTTGTTGATATGTTCTCCTATATTCTCCCATAGCCTTATTTTGTTTTAATCTTTCTGTATAAGATTGGAAAGCACCTAAATCTCTACAAGATTTTGATTTTTCTTTTGGATAATCACAATAAATTTCATCTACTTTTGAGGTTGGAATAAAGTACATTCCACAATTTTGACATTTTTTAATTGGATAGTTAGGAGTTTTTGAAAGTTCTTCAAGTATAGCATAACAAATACTTGATAAATCGTTACTTTTATGTGTATCACTCATTGAAAGTAGCACATTCTCTGAATGTAATGACTCTAGTATATCATATTCACTATTATTTAAAAATTCATCATATTTTCTTGAATAGCTATCTCTCATAATTAAGTCATTTTTATAATAAGAATATAATTTTCCCTTTCTTTTTATTAAATAAACAGCAAATCGTTCAGAATATGTATATTTTTCTAAATTACTGTCATTATTCAAATTATATATGTATGTAACAGCATTTATTAATTCTTCTTGTAAGTCTATTAGATTTTCTTGTAAATCTTCAAATATCTTATTTGTTGCCTTTAAATAGTTTTCATTACTACCATAATTATTAAGTAGTTCAAATTTATAATTTTCATCTAAATCTCTTAATATTTCAAAGCCATAAGCATAGAAGAAAGTTCTGTAAGCTGTTTCATAATCTGATAAATCAGCATTTAAAAATCTTAATAATAAAAGTCCAAATTTCTCATAAAAAGGAAAGTAAATACTAGCAGGGTGTTTTAAGCCATTATCTGTTTTCTCCTTTTCTTTATAATAAACATCTCTTAATTTATTTTCAGTATCTAAATGATAATCAGCTTTATAAAAATATAATGGTGTAGCATAATATTCTTTTTTTGTTTCAGTATTAAACCAAAAGTAGAAATCATCAAAAAAGGTTACTTCTGGCAATTCCATAGTCTTTTATCTCCCTTCTAAAAATAAAATTTTATAAAAAACGACAAACAATCCAAAAAAAATAATAAATTGTTATTGACATTCTATATTTATTATACTATAATATTAATATAATTACAATACTTTTTCTCGAAACTAATTGCTAAAAGCTGTAGACAAAAAATTCACTAAATAATAGGAAAAGATTGTAATAGTAATGAGTTAAAGGTTTTAAGCAAACTATTAACAACACAGTAAAGTAATTTTTATTTTTGAATTTTTATATAGTAGGTGTGAAATTGTAGTTTGTTGAAATAGAGAATTTTTAAAGGAATGGAGGTGTTAAAGATAAAAACAAAATTTAATAGTAAAGAAATCAAAGACAAAATAATTGAGTTATTTTTTATAAAACATTTAAGACCAGTAGATATATCAAAGAAATTAAATGTTGGAATGTCATATATAACTAAAATTATTCAAAAAGATTCTAGATATATTGGAGAGAAAGAATCTAGAAAATCAGAAACTAAAGAAAAAACTAAAGTTAAAAAAAGAGTATATGCACAAAATAAAAGACAAAAAGAAAAACAAGAGAAACAAGAATATCAAAAAATGTTAATACAGATAAATAGAGATAATGAATATTTATCTACCAAAAAGAAAGAAAACGATTTACAATATGCAAAATGGAATAGAAGTATTTATGAATATGATAAATATAGTAGTGATTTAGTATTAAAAGATAATATAAATACTGGATTTAATGTCGCTAAAAGAGTTAGTAATGTTGTAAATCCAAATATGATAAAGAGTAATAAAATATATGTTTAATGTATGCTTTGAAGAAATCAAGGTGTATTTTTTTGCTCTAATTTTTAGAAAGAGGTATTAAAAATGATTTTATTTAAGAAAAAATTTAAGAAATATGTAGAATAGCAATAGGTTAATAAAGTATATAATAACTGAATTTATAACCATAAATAGCTATTCACAGGAAAGGAATAGGTATTTATATGAAACAAGAATATAAAATAAAAGAAGTTTTTGATGAAAATGCAAAAACAATACAAGAAAAGTTACAAGAAACATTTATAAATTATTTAATCGAGAAAATTAATAAATAGGGAAAGGCTAGTTTGTATGTGTTTTTTGCATATTAACTAGCCTAAATTTATAAATATTAGTTGAAAATTTTTTATATTAATTGTATAATTCAGTTATAAATTGGATAGGAGGAAACTTATTGTTATTAGAAAGAGAGGTTTAAATGATAACAATAGCAGATCCTGAAAAATATGTAGCAGGATTATATGAAAGATTATCCAATGAAAAGATTGAAGTCGGTAATGGAGAGGTACTAGAAACAAGCGAAGATGAAAGAGAAAGTGGAAGTATAAGCACACAAAAACTATTTTTAAGAAACTTTTGTAAAGACAATCATATACGAGTATATGATGATTATACAGATGATGGAGTTTCTGGAGCTACTTTTAACAGACCAGACTTTAATAGAATGATAAAGGACATTGAAAATAAGAAAATCAATTTAGTAATAGTCAAAGACTTATCTAGATTTGGCAGATTATCAAGTAAAATATCGTATTATTTAGATGAGTTTTTCATTGAAAAAGGTGTAAGGTTTATAGCAGTAACAGATGATATAGACACAGGTGCAATCGAAACATCAGAAGATATGGTGCAATTTAAGGCATTTTTTAATGAATGGTTTTTAAGAGATACATCAAGAAAAGTAAGAAATGGAAAGAAAACGAGAGCAAGAGAAGGCAAAGTAATGACAACATATCCTACTTATCGGATATAAGAAAGACCCATTAGATAATAACCATTATGTAATAGACCCAGATATTGCTCCAATAGTTAGAAGAATATTTATGTTAGCACGAAATGGAAAGACACCAACTGAAATAGGAAAATTGCTAACAGATGAAAGGACTCTAGTACCATCAGAAATAGTTGGAAATGGACATACAAGAAAAGATGGAATAAAAAGAGGCTGGAACAGAAACACAGTTAAAAGAATATTGCAAAATGTAACTTATCTAGGTTGGGTATCAAATGGAAACACAAAGAAGATAAACTATAAAAGTAAGAAAACAATGATAATGCCAAAAGAAGATAGAATAATCAAAAAAGGTATGCACACACCAATAATAGATGAAGAAACTTTTAATATAGTACAAGATATGATAAAAAGTAGAACTTCTACAAGAGTAAAAAGTTATGATTGGTTACTAAAAGGGCTAGTATGCTGTAAGGAATGTGGCAAAAAATTAAGTTTAGTACCACAAAAACATCCTAATAAAACAACATTTTATTTAAGATGTAATACTTATGCTTGTAATACACATTTAGGATTATGCACACCACATAGTAATAATCTAGAAAAAGTAACAAACTTTGTAATTGAACAAATCAAAAAAAGATGTAGAGAGTTTTTGAATGAAGAAAAATATACAAAATTAGCAAATACATCAAAAGATAAGATAATTAAAGATAGGTTTAATGTGAAGAATGAAATTCTTATTTTAGAGAAGAAAATTAAAGATATAAACAAGCGAATAGACAAATTATATGAAGATAAATACAATGGACTATTTGAAGATGAAGATTTTTCAAGACTGTATTTAAAACAAATAGAAAGCAGAAAACAAGCAGAAGAAAGAATAAAGCAGTTAAAAGAATTAGAAGAAAAAGAAGATTCATCAGTAGACATTGATAAACTTGTTAAAGATTTTGTGAATATGAAAGAGATAACAAGAACAATGCTTGTATCTTTAGTTGATAAGATAGAAATATCAGAAAATAAAGAAATAACTATATATTATAAATTCAATATTTTAAATATGGGAAAAGAAGATAATAAATTACAAAATGTTGGCTAAATAAAAAAATAGTCATAACGGAATATTAGGACGATAATAGTGTTATTAATTTTAGCAGGAGTAAGTATAGCAACATTGACAGGAAATAATGGAATACTAAGCCAAGCACAAAAAGCAAGTGAAGAAACAAAAATAGCAGAAGAAAAAGAACAAATAGGACTAGCATGGAATGGAGCAACAGCAGTAAAACAAGCACAAGGAGCAATAACAGCAAGTGATATAGAGTCACAGCTAAGTCAAAATGGAGTGACAAATGCAGAGGTTTCAGGAGACATAGTTGTAAAATTTGAAGATGAAGAACAATCAAGTGAAAATACAGTAAATGCTACTATCTCTAAAACTGGAGAAAATGTGTCAGTAGAGGGTGTAATCACAAATGAAATCTATAAGGGATATATGGAAACTGGATATAGTGACACTTTATATAACGAAGCATATCGTATAGAAATATCAGACTTAACAAATGTAGAAAAACTAGAGATTACAAACGAAAAAGAAGTATTTACAACAATTGAACAAAGTGAGGATAATATTCAAAAAATAGAATCTGATGCATTAAATAGTACATATTTTAAAAGAATATGGGTATCTAAAGATGAAGTTACAAGAATGTTAGGTGAAGAAGGAAAAATCATAATAAAAGATGCAAATGATAATATTCTAAAAGAAATAAGTGTTCAAGATGAAGCAGATGAAAATGGAACAATTAGTTTTGAATATCCAGATGATACTACATCTTTATTAAGAGTAGAAACAACTACAGCAGTTGCTATTGGAAATCTAGGAATAAATATAGAAAAAGGAATAAGAAAAAATACAGGTTATACTTTAGAACAAATAAGAAGTTTTAATTATTTAGAAGAAACAATAAAAGTAAATAACTCAAATAAAACTTTACAAATGGCTATGAGAAATACAGAACTAAGTTCTAAATTAGAAATTAGTAAAAAAACACTATCAACATTAGAAGAAAACACAGATGTAGAAATAAAAGCTACATTAATAAATAATAAACTTTCAAACAGACTATATACTAACCCTAGTATAAGAATAGTTTTACCAGAACAAGTAGAAAATATCGTAATTACAGAAGCAAACCTACTATATGATGATGAGTTAAGTATAGCAGGATATAGTGCAAATGGTAGAGAAATAATAGTTAATTTACAAGGAAATCAAACAAAATATAATCAAGAAGCTATAGAAGGAGCAACAATAGTATTAAAAGCAAATATTTCA
>OLPF01000582.1_pt1 | contig 37487 bp, 44 predicted proteins | sample 1673121 | NCBI WGS metagenome assembly OLPF01 (sample SAMEA3136756, study PRJEB25190) | human gut metagenome
ATAGCTATAAGCTTCTTCTTCCACGGGTATAACCCGTGGTTTTCTTTGATATCAAAAAAAAGGAAAACATAAATTTTATGTTTTCCTTTTCTTTTATTCTAGGACGTATTTTATCCGTTTATCTTCCTCCCCATTCTCATCAAAAATTGTGAGTGATATAAATCGGCGACTACAAATTTTAATTAAAAAAGTAACATCCTCATACACCTCTGGTATTTTTATTACTTCTCCGGCTACTTTTCCTTCTCTTTCAAATTTAAGATTTGGCAGTAGTGACATATAATCCTTTTCTGCTTCACTCAAACCAAAATCTATTTCAACAGAAAATGGTTTATATTCCTTCATCTCCAGTGAAAATACCTTTTTAAAACACTCCAATTCATTAAAGTATTCATACAGTGCATACTCATGTCTTTCGGTAAAGAAACTTACGTATATAACATTTTTGTTCTCAAAAACTGCATAGTCTTCTATACCTGAAACAAACGGCATATTATATCCATACCGTATAAGTGCGTATCCGTCTGATCTTTTTTCAAAGGTATAGTCTATATCTTTGGTAATTTGTCTTCTTTCTCCTAATGTATTAAATAATACTTTCATGTTTTATCCTTCTTTCAAATTATTGATTTAAGTTAAATTAACTTTACATAATTATTATAACATATTCTATTAATATTTGCAATAAAAAACTGTAAACATATAAGTTCACAGTTTATATTATATTATACTCTTTCCATATATTCGCCAGTTCTAGTATCTATTCTAATTTTATCCCCTATTTCTACAAATATTGGAACATTAAAAGTAGCACCAGTTTCAACAGTACATGGTTTTGTTGTACCAGTTGAAGTACTTCCTTTTATACCTGGCTCTGTATAAGTAACTTCAAGTTCAACAAATGTTGGTGGTTCAACACCAAATACATTTCCTTTATAAGACAATACTTTAACATTCATGTTATCTATTAAATAAGGTAATGTATCTTCAATTGCTGTTTTATTTAATTCAATTTGTTCATATGTAGTAGTATCCATAAATGTATAGTTTTCACCATCATTATAAAGATATTGCATTTCTTGAATTGTTATTTGAGCTTCTTCAACCTTTTCAGAAGGATTGAATGTTTTTTCTAAATTGCTTCCTGTTATAACATTTTTTAATTTAGTTCTTACGAAAGCTGCTCCTTTACCTGGTTTTACATGTTGGAATTCAACAACTTTATATACGTTTCCATCCATTTCAAATGTAACGCCATTTCTAAAATCTCCTGCTAATATCATAAGATACCTCCTTATTTTGTTACTTTTTCTACTAATGCAGTAAATCCAGCTGGATCATTAACTGCCATTTCAGCAAGCATTTTTCTATTTATAGTTATATTTGATTTTTTAAGACCAGACATAAATCTACTATATGTTGTTTTGTTTTGTCTTGCAGCAGCATTTATTCTTGCTATCCATAATTTTCTAAAATCTCTCTTTTTATTTCTTCTTCCTATATATGCATACATCAATGATTTCATAACAGCTTGGTTTGCCATTCTAAATCTTATTGATTTTGCACCAAAATATCCTTTAGCTCTTTTAAGAACCTTGTTATGTCTTGCTCTTGTAGTAACTGCTCCTTTTACTCTTGCCATATTATTTTCTCTCCCTTCTTAGAATACCAAAACCATTAAGCGTATGGTAATAATTTCTTAACTGAATTTTTATTTGCACTATCAACATAAGATGATTGTTTTAGTGACATTTTTCTCTTTGAAGATTTTCCAGTTAATTTGTGTGCACGATTTGCAACATTTTTCTTAAATTTTCCAGTTCCTGTAACTGAAACTCTTTTTTTTGTACTACTATGTGATTTTATTTTTGGCATAATAATTCCTCCTTAAATTCTATAATTATTTTTGCTTTGGTGATAAAAACATTACTAGATTTTTACCTTCAACTTTAGCCGGTTTATCTATTTGGCATTCTCCTACCATCTCAACAAACCCATTCATAATTTCTTTTCCTTGTTCAACAAAGTTAAGTTCTCTACCTCTAAAACGCATAGAAACTTTTACCTTATCTCCAGATGAAATAAATTTTGAAGCATTTTTAGCTTTAACTTCTAAGTCATGTTTATCGATATTTGGTGATAATCTAACTTCTTTAATTTCAGCTATTTTCTGTTTCTTTTTAGCTTCTTTAGCTTTCTTTATCATTTCAAACTTAAATTTGCTATAATCTAGTATCTTACATACAGGATTATTTTCATTTGGTGAAACTAAAACTAAGTCAAGACCTTTTTCATATGCAAGTTCTATTGCATCTTTTGTCTTCATAACACCTAATTTTTGTCCATCTTCACTTATTACTTGAACTTCAGAAAATCTTATTTCTTCATTTAATAAAAAATCTTGTTTTATAAAAAACACCTCCACAAATACAAAAAAAGATTGCTGTAAAACGCAACCTTCTCCTAAAAATACATATTCAGATATAAAAAAACATCATATTATATTTTTTAACCTTACTAAGACATAACCGTAAGGTGAGAAGATCAACTCTACTTTACAGCAATTATTATACAACAATTATATAAAAAAGTCAACTATTTATTAAAATAATATTGTTTGTTTAATTATTTACAACTAATTATATATATTTTTTTATATTTATTACATACTTTCCTTTTTTATTTTCTTCTCTTATCTCTCCTATTTTAAATTTTCCACAACGTTTTAATGAAACTATATCATTTACTTTAATATTTTGTGCCAAAAAATAAATTGGTTTAGAATTGACAAAAAGCTCTCCTTTTTCTATTTTATTTTTTACCTCATTTCTACTTAGTTTAAATAAATGTGCCAGTATATTGTCTATTCTAAGTGACGAGATTATAATTTTAACATTTTTATAATCACTTTTTAATTTTTTTACTTCTTCTTGGTTTATACTTAAAATTTCTATTTTTACACTACTTCTTCCTACGCTGTTTAAATTGTATTTGAAATAATTTAAATTGTTATTAAATATAAAAAAGTATGCTTTATCGTCACTTATAAATATATCTCCTATATTTTCTTCAGTTATTCCCAAAGAATAAATTGCTCCCATATAATCTTTATGTACTAATTTATTTTTTACTCTTGGAATAATTTTTACACACTTTATATATTTTGAAAATATTTCTTGCACATCATTTTCTTCATTTAAAGTTTCTTCAGGTAATAAAAATATTAGTGCCCTTTCACTCCATTCATTATTGAGATATATTCTGTAATTAATGTTGTATTTATTTAAAATTGATATTGCTATACTTCTTTCATATAAATTTAAAAATTTTGTATGCATAATATAATTATTTAATACAAATTTATTTATTATTTCTATTAAGTTTGAAGCAAATATCTTGTCATTTTTTTCATTAAATCTACTTAATATTTTATTTCTTTCATCTTTACTTATCATATAGAAGTTATATCTTAAAATACCATTTTAGTCAATAATAAAGTCCTAACCTTTTTAGATTAGGACCTTATATTATATATCTAGGTTTGTAACATATTTAGCATTTTCTTCTATAAATTGTCTTCTTGGATCAACATTTTCTCCCATAAGGACACTAAATATTCTATCCGCTTCTATTGCATCTTTTAGTTCAACTCTAACAAGAGTTCTCTTCTCTGGATTCATTGTAGTCTCCCAAAGTTGTTCATAATTCATTTCTCCAAGACCTTTGTATCTTTGCATAGAAAGTGAATTTCTATCAATTCCCTTTGCTTCTAATTCTTTTAATGTATCTTCAAGAGCAGCTTCATTATAACAATATATATCTTCCATACCTTTTTTAGATAATTTAAATAAAGGTGGTTGTGCAATATATACATTTCCATTATCTATAAGTGGTCTCATATATCTAAAGAAAAATGTTAAAAGCAATGTTCTAATATGTGCTCCATCAACATCGGCATCGGCCATTAATATTATTTTATGATATCTTAGTTTTTCAATATTAAAATCATTTCCAATTCCAGCACCAAGTGCTATTATTACAGGAGATAACTTTTCATTGTTATATATCTTATCAGCACGAGTTTTTTCAACGTTTATCATTTTACCCCAAAGTGGAAGTATAGCTTGATATCTTCTATCTCTACCTTGTTTTGCACTTCCACCCGCAGAATCTCCCTCGACTATGTATATTTCACATTTTGAAGCATCACGCTCTTGACAATCTGCAAGTTTTCCAGGAAGCGTAGTTGATTCAAGTGCAGTTTTTCTTCTAACTAATTCTCTTGCTTTTCTAGCAGCTTCTCTTGCACGTGCAGCACTAAGAGTTTTATCTAAAATAGCTTTTGCAACTGCAGGGTTTTCTTCAAGAAAACCAGAAAGTTTATTTAAAACGATACTGTTTACAATACCTGTTACTTCACTATTTCCAAGTTTTGTTTTTGTTTGCCCCTCAAATTGAGGCTCAAGAACTCTAACGCTCACAATTGCTGTAATACCCTCACGAATATCTTCTCCTTGTAGATTAGAATCTTTTTCTTTTAATATATTAAATCTTCTAGCATAATCATTAAATGCTTTAGTAAGACCACGTTTAAATCCATCAACATGAGTCCCCCCTTCACCTGTATGAATATTATTTACAAATGAAAGAAGCGTTTCGGAATATGCTGTCGTATATTGGAATGCTATTTCCACCTCTACATCATTTTGTTCTGTTTCAAAATATATTACTTGTGGATGAACAGCTTCTTTAGAAGAATTTAAATACTCTACAAAAGAGATTAATCCACCTTCATAATGGAAAACTCTTTGTTCTTTACTATCATTACGCTTGTCCCATAAAGTTATTTTTAATCCCTTATTTAAGAAAGCAATTTCTCTTAATCTTTGAATTAAAGTATCTTCATCATATTCTGTAGTTTCAAATATTTCGGCATCAGCCTTGAAAATTACTTTAGTTCCAGCTGGAGCCTTATCTTTTATCTTATGTAACTTTTCAGTCACTTTACCTCTCGCAAAAGAAATTTCGTAAAGTCCTTCACCATTAGACGCTTGGACAGTCATAGATTCAGAAAGTGCATTAACAACAGAAGCACCAACGCCATGAAGTCCCCCTGAAACCTTATATCCTCCACCGCCAAATTTTCCGCCGGCATGTAATATTGTGTAAACAACTTCTATAGCAGGTATACCCATCTTAGGATGCATTCCAAGCGGTACACCACGTCCATTATCCTTTACAGAAATTATATTATCTGGTAATATTTCTATATTTATTTCTGTACAATATCCAGCTAATGCTTCATCAACACAGTTATCAACAATTTCATATACTAAATGGTGTAATCCTCTTTCTGATACACTTCCTATGTACATTCCCGGTCTTTTTCTAACAGCTTCTAATCCTTCTAGAACCTGTATTTGATTTGCATCGTAATTTTGTGCCATTAATACTACCTCTTTTCATTTAATTACATATATTATCTTATATCATAATTTCAACTTAAATTTCAAGTCTTCCACTTAAAACTTTTGAAATTTTTATATTTTTAACTTCTTTTACAAATGAACTATCCGTCGTTGTTATTATACTTTGACAATTTTCAATATACTTTAAAAGATAAGATATTCTTTGTCCATCAAGTTCAGACATTATATCATCAAGAAGCAAAATAGGATTTTCACGTTTTACTTCTTTTAAAACCTCATAATCTGCAAGTTTTAGAGAAAGTAGTGCCGTTCTATTCTGTCCTTGTGATCCATACTTTGCGACTTCTAAGTTATTAACATAAATAATAACATCATCTCTTTGAATACCTTTCATAGAAGATTTTTTCATTATTTCAATTTCCATATATTTATTTAATATATCATTTATTTGTTGTGACGTCATATTCAAAAAGTCTGTTTCATATTTAAGAAAGATATCTTCTTTTCCATTAGTTACATTTTTTTCAATTATTTTTGCCTTTTCTAGAATTTTTTCAATAATTAATTTTCTAAAATTGACTATTTTTTCAATATATGTGCTCATCTTATCATTTAATATTTTTAAGTACTCTCTATCAACAAAGTCCTTTTTCAGGCAAGAATTTTTAATTTTTAAACATTTATTATATTCCTGAAGTGCTATTAAATAATTTTTAGAAAGTTGAGATGCAATCATGTTTATAAATTCTCTTCTTTTTGCAGGAGCACCTTTTACTATATCTAAACTGTCAGGTGAGAATAAAACTATTGGTATATCACCTACATGATCTGATAATTTTCTTATCTTTACATCATTTTTTAAAATGTTTTTTCTATTTAACCTATCTATACTATAATTTATCTTATTATTTATATCATCTTTACTATATTCTAAATTTATTTTACTAAATTCGCTTTCAAAATTTATTATTTCATTATCTTTAACTGTTCTATATGATTTTCCAAATGCGGAAATATATATAGATTCTATTATATTAGTTTTACCTTGTGCATTATTTCCTACAAATAAGTTTATTCCATTAATAAATTCTATTTTTTGATATTTATAGTTTCTAAAATTAATAAGTTCTATATTTTTTAATTCCATATACTTCTCCACACTTTGCACTTATAAAGTGAGAATACATAAAAATATTCTCACTTTATCAAATGTATTAGTTATTTTTTAGTTTAATTGGTAATACAACATATATAAATTCATTTCCATTTACAGGTTTTATAAGTACTGGTGATACATCTGAATTAAATTCTATTACAATTTCACTATCATCAATTACTTTTAGAGCTTCTATAACATATCTTGGATTAAATCCTACCTCTATATCACTACCTTCTACAAATGCTGTTATTCCCTCTTTTGCATCTCCTGCATCACTTACACAACTTAGTGTTATTCCATCTATATTTACTTTAAGTTTAACTGGAGATTTCTTATCTTTCTCTTTATTTTCTCTAGCAAATAATGCTACCCTTTCAAAAGAATCAAGTAAATTTTTAGTTCTAACTTTTACTTTAGTAGAACAATTTTCTGGTATTATTGTATTATAATTTAAAAAATCTCCTTCTATTATTCTACTAACTAAAATGCTATTCTCTATTTCAAATAGTGCTTGATTTTTATTTATTCCTATTCTAACCTTTTTATCTTCGTCATCAGATAATATTTTTAAAATTTCATTTAAAGTTCTACCCGGTATAATTGCTTTAAAATTATTTATATTAGTATTACTCATTTTTTTTCTAAGAGATAATCTAAATCCATCAATTGCAACTACTGTTAAAATATTATCTTCTACTTTTATTAATGATCCATTATATACTGGTCTGTTTTCATCTGTGCTTACAGAAAATACAGTTCTTCTTACCATCTCTTTAAAATCTTTTTGTAAAATCTCTATTTGGTTATCCACATTAAACACAGGTAGTTTTGTGAATTCATCTGGATTCATAATAGCAAGTTTAAATACACCAGTTGTAGACTTTAAAGTAAATATAGTATCATCAACTATTATTTCTATTTCTTCATCTTCTATTCTTCTAACTATTTCATTTAATGTTTTTATATCTACAACTGTTTTTCCATTTTCTATAACATTACAATGAAATTTATGTTCGCATCCTAATTCAAGATCATATGTAGTAAGTCTTACTTCATTACCATATGCTTCTATAAGAACTCCTTCTTGTATAGGTAAAGTTGTTTTAGTTGCAGATGTTTTTGATACAACATTTAATCCATTTATTAATTCTTTTAAATTACATTTTATATTCATTTTTTATTTCCTTTCTTCCACATTATGCACAGGTGTGGATAAGTAACTATCAAAAATCACAGACATAAATAATATATAATAATATATTATATAATTTAGTAGTAGTAGTAGTAGGTATTGTTGAAAGTGTGGAAAACTACTCCAAACATTTGATACAACTCACATACCTATTGTGCATAACTCTGTGGATAACTTGTTACATTTTTCCACAGAATATTTGTTTGTTGTGGATATTTTTACATTTTTTTACTTATTCACAATTTTTCAACAGCATTATACACAGTTTTTTGTGGATAACTTTTTATATGTAATAATCATAAAATATTTTTGTAATATTTTTGTAATAAAACACTCTAATCCTCTATTGATAAGGATTTTTTGATATCGTCTATCAAAGCTTTTGTTTCTGTTTTATTGTCATATTCATCTTTTATTTTTGAATATGCATGTAACACTGTAGAGTGATCTCTTCCCCCAAAATCCTTTCCTATACTAGGAAAAGACATATTGGCTATTTCACGACATAAGTACATTGCTATTTGTCGTGGAAATGCTACACTATTCGATCTTTTATCACTTACCATATCAGAAACTTTTATATTAAAGAATTTGCAAACTATTTGCATTATTAATTTACTTGTAATTACCTTAGTATTCCTTACAAGTATTGATTCAATTGTATTGTCTATAATATCATCTGTTAAAGGATTATTTGTAAAAGATGTATACGCTACTAATTTATTAAATACTCCTTCTAATTCTCTTATATTTGACTTTACTCTTGTTGCTATTTTTACTAGCACATCATCAGATATAACATATCTTTCTCTTTCTGCTTTTTTTCTTAAAATAGCAAGTCTTGTTTCAAAGTCAGGTGCTTGAATATCAACTGAAAGTCCCATTTCAAATCTTGTTTTTAATCTATCTTCTAATTCAACAATCTCTTTTGGTGGTTTTTCAGATGTTAAAACTATTTGTTTTCCACTTTCAAATAAAGCATTAAAAGTATGAAAAAACTCTTCTTGACACTTTTCTTTACCAGCTAGAAATTGTATATCATCTATTAGTAATAAATCTATATTTCTATATTTTCTTCTAAACACATCATTTTTATTAGTCATTATAGAAGTTATTACTTCATTTGCAAATTCTTCGCCAGTACAATAGATTATTTTTGTATTAGGATTATTTTTATACATTTCGTTACCAATAGATTGCATAAGGTGTGTTTTTCCTAGTCCTACTCCCCCATATATAAATAAAGGATTATATTTTTTGCCAGGAGTTTCATATACAGCATAAGCTGCAGCATGGGCAAATCTATTGTTAGATCCTATTATAAAATTATCAAAAGTATATTTTGGATTTAAATTAGGACAAGTAACTTCAACATTACTTTGAATGTTTAACGGAAATTGTCTTTCATTTTCTATTTTATCATTAGTGGTTTTTACTTCTATTTCTTCTTCTGTAAAGTTATCATCATCTTCTTCAGAAATTCTATCTTTAGATTCAAAAATAATTTTGTATGATTTTTTTGTTAAAAATGATAAAGTGTTTTCAATTAAATCTAGATATCTTTTCTTACATATGTCAATATGGTAATTTGATGGTGATAAAAAGCAAATTGTATTATTATCCACAGCTCTTGGAATCATTACTTCTACATATGTTGCAAAACCAACAGGTGAAATCTCTTCGCTCAGTATTTCCAAGGCTTGAGACCATATTTGAATAATATTTTCTTCCATAAAACCACCTTTCGTAAACACTTGTTTTTAAAAAGTTATCCACAGAGTTATCCACAGGTGTTGATAAAAATTAAAATATGAAATAATATCACAAAGTAACATTACATAATTATTGTGGATTAAAAAAAATGTAGTATAAAATTTTAAAATAAGTTATTTGGATTTAATATATCATGTATTATAAAAATTTTCAAGTATTTATCATTTTTTGTTAAATATTTTGAAAAACATTGACAAATGAGCTCAAGTAATGTATAATAGAAACACTTTGAGATTAAATTAGTGTCAGTTATGTGGCATTTTTAAATAGGAAATTAAGTTTTGGGGGTGTAGTTTTATGAAATTATCAACAAGTAATCCAAGTAATATTAAAAGAAAAAAAGTTCATGGTTTTAGACAAAGAATGTCAACTGCTTCTGGTAGATCAGTTTTAAAAGCTAGAAGAGCCAAAGGTAGAAAAGTTATTAGTGCTTAAGACTGCTTAAAGGAAGTGGGTATGTTTTTCATACTCACTTTTTGTTCTAAATAGGGGAGAAGGGTATGAAATTTACTTTTACAATAAAAAAGAATGGTACTTTTAAATATGTATTAAATAAGGGGAATTTTAAATCTTCCAAAAATATAAGTATTCATTGTGATAATAACGTAAAGAAGAATATGAGAGATAAAAATTTTTTAGGAATTTGTATTTCTAAGAAAAATGGTAATAGTGTACAAAGAAATAAAATGAAACGTTGGATAAGAGAAATATATAAACAAGAAGAGCATAACTTAAAAAAAGGTTACAATATAGTAGTTTTATATAAAAAGAGTACAACTATTGATAAAATAGACTACTTTATTTTAGAAAATGAAGTTAAAAATTGTCTAGAGGAATTAGGACTTTATGAAAAAAATTAAATGGATATTTTTGTTGCCAAGAATAGTAGAAATATACTTAATTGAATTTTATCAAAAATATATTTCAAGATCACTTGGAAATAGATGTATTTATTATCCTTCTTGTTCTGAGTATACTAAGCAAGCTGTTGACAAATATGGTATAATAAAAGGGAATATTTTAGGAATTTATAGAATATTAAGATGTAATCCATTTTCAAAGGGTGGAGTAGATAAATTAAAATAATATAAATAAGAAATGAGGTAATTTATGATAGCTACAATTGCTAGTTTTTTTGGTGTTATAATAAGATTCATATATGACATAGTTAATAATAATTATTTGATTGCACTTTTAATATTTAGTTTTATTACGAAATTAATTTTATTTCCTCTTACAATAATGCAAATAAAATCAACTAATAAATTGCAATCTATAGCTCCAAAAGATGCACAGATAAGGGAAAAATATAAAAATGATAAGCAAAAACAAAATGAGGAACTAACAAAATTGTATAGTGAAAATAAGATTAATCCACTTGGAGGATGTTTACCACTTATAATTCAAATACCGATTATATTAGGAATGTTTTACATAGTTAGACAACCCTTAACTTATATAACAAGAACTCCTGTAGAAGAAATTAAATCTTATACGGCTACTTATCTTAATAAAGAAGAAACTGAAGTTACAGAAAATGAGATGAAAGCATATGAAATACAGGTAGCAGAATCTAATAATTTAATTGATATGAATGTTGCATTTGGAATTAATCTTGGTGATATTCCATCAAACGTTTTTAGTAAAGATGAATCTAAAAAGGCACATCCTATAGCGTTACTTATTCCAATACTTACTATAATATTATCTTATGTTCAATCAAGAGTTTTACAAAAAACATCTAATATGACTGAGGAACAAAAACAAATGCAAAAAACTAATAATTTAATGCTTCCAATAATGTCAGGTATTATTGCATATACAATGCCTCTTGCACTTGGTGTTTATTGGTTGTTTGGAAATATTTTACAAATAATACAACAACTTATAATTTCAAAAATAACAAAGCCTAAGGGGGAAGTATTGAAATTAAATAAAGGGGGAGCAATCAATGAAAAAAAGTAGTGAACAATATGGAAAAACAGTAGAAGAGGCTATAAGAAAAGGATTAGAAGAACTAAAAGTCTCTAGAGATGATGTAAAAGTAGAAATATTAGAAGAACCATCAAATGGTGGAATACTAGGAATGATTTCAGCTAAAATGGCTAAAGTAAGAGTTACAGTTGATAAGAAAATAAGCGATAGTGTAGCAGAAAAAACAATTGAAAAAGTGGAAAAAATATTGAAAGAAATATTTGATATTACAGGAGAAAGTAGTATATCTTATAGTGTAAATAGAAGTGAAAATCAAATAATTGTTAATATTAAAGGGGATAACGTATCTCACTTAATAGGGTATAAAGGTAAAACAATTGAATCTATTCAATCAGTTTTAAATTCTATTTTACAAAAAGAAGATGAAGAATATGCTAAAGTATTCTTAGAAATAAATGATTATAAAAAACAAAAAGAAGAAAAATTAAGACGTCTTGCAAATAAGATGGCAGAAAACGTAATAAGATTTAGAAAGCCAATTAAATTAGAACCAATGTCTGCATATGAAAGACTTATAATACATAGTGAACTTGCAAATAGAGATGATGTAGAAACTGAATCATTTGGTGAAGAACCAAGAAGAAGAGTTGTTATAAGAAAAAAATATTAAAAAAGAGTCAGCAAAGCTGACTTTTTTAAAGAAAGGAAAAATAAATTATGTCAACAAATACAATCGCTGCAATTGGAACTGGATTGACTAATAGTGGAATTAGTATAATTAGAATTAGTGGAGATGATAGCCTAAAAATTATAAAAAAGATTTTTAATAATTCCAGTAAATTAGAGCCAAATAAAATAATATATGGAAATATTATAAATGAAGAAGAAATAATAGATACAGTATTAGTTTCATATTTTAAAGCACCAAAATCTTATACTGGTGAAGATGTAGTTGAGATAAATTGCCATGGCGGAATACAAATAACAAAGCAAATATTAGAATATGTATTAAATTCTGGAGCAAGAATGGCAGAGGCTGGTGAATTCTCAAAAAGGGCATTCTTAAATGGAAAAATGGATTTATCTAAAGCTGAAGCAATTATTGATTTAATAAATGCTAAATCTAAAATAGAAACAAGTGTATTTGAAAAACATTTGCAAGGAGAACTAGCTAAAAAAATAAGACGAATTAGACAAGATTTAATTGATTTGCTAGCACACATTAGTGTTAGTATAGATTATCCTGAGTATGATTACGAAGAAGTTGATACAAATAACGTTATTAATTTAATTAAAAAGAAAATATCTGAAATAGAGGATTTAGTTTCTACTTATGATCAAGGCAAATATATTAAAAATGGAGTAAATGTTGCTATTATCGGAAAACCAAATGTTGGAAAGTCATCTTTGTTAAATAAACTTTCAAATAGTGATAAGGCTATAGTAACAGATATTGCTGGGACAACTAGGGATATCGTTGAAGAAACTATTAATATTGGAAATTTAACCCTAAATATTTCGGATACTGCAGGAATAAGAGATACGGAAGATATAATAGAAAAAATTGGTGTTGAAAAAAGTATAAAAATGTTAGATGAAGTAGATTTAATAATTTATATGTTTAGTACGGAAAATAAAATAGATAAATCTGATATTGAAATTCTTTCTAAAATTCAAAATAAAGGATTAAAATATATAACATTGATAAATAAGACTGATAAGGTAAAAAAAATCGCTTTAAATGAATTTATGGAAGAATTAAAAAAACATAATTTAGAAAATATAATTCCGATTTCTGTTGAAGAGGAAATTGGAATTGAGGATTTAAAGAAAAAAATTGAAGATATTTTTAATACAAGTCACTTGGATTATAAAAATACACTTATAATAACTAATGAAAGACATAGATGCCTATTAAATGATTCTATTAAAAATCTAGAAAAGGCAAAAGATGAGATTAATAATAATATGCCAATAGATATTATTTCTATTTATTTAAATGATGCTACAAGATGTCTTAGTGAAATAATAGGCGAAAATATAAGTGCAGATGTTGCTAAAAAAATATTCGAAAAATTTTGTATAGGAAAGTAGATGATATTATGGATTATGTATTAGGAGATTATGATGTTATAGTTGTTGGAGCTGGGCATGCTGGATGTGAAGCTGCTCTTGCATCAGCTAGACTTTGTAAAAAAACAGCAGCTTTTGTTATAAATTTGGATACGCTTGCAAATATGCCTTGTAATCCTAGCATAGGTGGAACTTCTAAAGGACATTTAGTAAGAGAAATAGATGCTTTAGGTGGTGAAATGGCAAAAAACGCAGATAAAACTTTTATACAATCAAAAATGCTTAATTTATCTAAAGGGCCAGCAGTACATTCTTTAAGGGTTCAATCGGATAGAAAAATGTATCATGTAGAAATGAAAAAAACTATGGAAAATCAACCTAATTTAGATGTTTATCAAGCTGAAATTGTAAAAATACTAACAGATGGGAATAAAGTAGTAGGAGTAAAAACAAAAATAGGTGCTACATTTACTTGTAAATCTGTTGTAATAGCAACTGGCACGTACTTAAAAGGAAAAGTAATAATTGGTGAAATATCTTATGAAAGTGGACCAGATGGGGTATTTCCTGCTAATGACTTATCTCAAAGTTTGATTGATATTGGAGTAGAACTAAGGAGATTCAAAACAGGAACACCTGCTAGAATTAATAAGAATTGTATTGATTTTTCAAAAATGGAACCTCAATTGGGAGATGAAAAAATAACGCCATTTTCTTTTGATAATGAAGGAAATGAAGAAATTATAAATAAAAAACAAGTCAACTGCTACTTAACTTATACTACAGAGGAAACACATAAAATTATTAGAGAAAATTTGCATCGCTCACCAATATATAGTGGTAGAATTCATGGCATTGGCCCAAGATATTGCCCATCTATAGAAGATAAAGTGGTAAGATTTGCTGATAAAGAAAGACACCAGTTATTTATTGAACCACTCGGAGAAAAAACAAGCGAAATGTATATTCAAGGTATGTCTTCTTCGCTTCCAGAAGAGGTACAAATACAGATGTATAGAACAGTCCCTGGTCTCGAAAACGCAAAGATGATGAGACCTGCATATGCTATTGAATATGATTGTATAGATTCTACAAATTTAAATTTAAGTCTTGAGTATAAAGGAATAGATGGGCTTTTTTTTGCAGGACAAGTAAACGGATCTTCTGGATATGAAGAGGCTGCAGCACAAGGAATAATTGCTGGTATAAATGCTGCAAGAAAAGTAGATAATAAAGAACCTTTTATATTAGATAGATCTGAAGCATATATAGGGGTACTTATAGATGACTTAGTTACTAAGGGTACAAATGAACCTTATCGTATGATGACATCTAGATCAGAATATAGACTTGCATTAAGACAAGATAATGCGGATTTACGTCTAACAGAAAAAGGATTCAATATAGGACTTGTTTCATGTGAAAAATATGAAAGATTTTGCACAAAGAAAAAGCAGATAGAAAAAGAAATAGAAAGATTAAAAAATGTTTCTATTAAACCAACAAGTGAAGTAAACGAGATATTAGTTAAATTAGGAAGTTCACCTTTGATTTATGGCGTAAAACTATCTGAACTTTTAAAGAGAAGTGAACTTAATTATGAAAATTTAAAACCTCTTGATATTGAAAGAAAAGAGTTGCCAGATTCAGTAAAGCAAGAAGCTGAAATTCAAATTAAATATGAAGGATATATAAAACTTCAGCAAGAACAAATAGATGAGTTTAAAAAATTGGAAGATAAAAAATTATCTCAAGATATAGACTACGAACATATTAAAGGATTATGCTTAGAAGCAAGACAAAAACTAAATAAACAAAAGCCTGCATCTGTTGGCCAAGCTTCACGTATATCAGGTGTATCACCAGCGGATATATCAGTTTTACTTATATATTTAAGCCAAAACAAAAAATAATTTTCACATGAAAATTGAAAGGAATAATATGAATAATTTTAAGGAAGTACTAAAAGCTGAAGCATCTAAAATGAATATAAGTTTAGATGAAAATATGCTAGAAAAATTTGAAATGTATAAGAATTTATTAGTAGAGTGGAATGGAAAAATTAATTTAACATCTATTACAGATGACTATGAAGTTATAATGAAACATTTTGTTGATTCTTTAGAAATAGTAAAATACATAAATAAAAATGAAAATATAATAGATATTGGTACTGGTGCAGGATTTCCTGGAATAGTAATTGCAATATACTTTGATTCCAATGTAAATATTACTTTGTTAGATGCACTAGAAAAAAGGTTAAATTTTTTGAGTGAAGTTATCCAAAAATTAGGCTTGAAAAAAATTACATTACTACATGGAAGAGCAGAAGAAATAGGCAATGATATTATATATAGAGAAAAATTTGATGTGGCTACTTCTAGAGCAGTATCTAGCATGAATATTTTGCTTGAACTTAGCATCCCACTTGTAAAGGTAAATGGTAGATGTTTATTATTAAAAGGATCAAAAGCTAGAGAAGAAATTAATGCTTCAAAAACAGCTCTAGAAAAGTTAAATAGTAAAATAAATGACGATTTTACATATGAGTATAAAGTTAATGATGAAGTATATGAAAGACATATTATAGAAGTAAAAAAAAGTCAAATTACAAATAAAAAATTTCCTAGAAATTATGGACAAATAAAGAAAAAGCCATTATAAAAATTAAATAAAGAGAAAATAAAAAAATGTTTATTTTCTCTTTATTTTTGTAAATGTTTGTAGTATAATCTAATAAGAGGTGAAATTATGGCAAAAATAATAGCAATAGCAAATCAAAAAGGCGGTGTAGGAAAAACAACAACAGCTGTAAATTTAAGTGCATGCGTAGCAGAAAGAGGTAAGAGAGTATTACTTATTGATATAGATCCACAAGGAAATGCTACAAGTGGCCTTGGCGTAGTAGCAGAAGAAAATAAATCTATTTATAATGTGCTTATTGAAGATATAAATATAGAAACTACTATATGCCATACAATGATAAAGAAATTGGATGTATGTCCTGCTAATATTAATTTAGCTGGCGCTGAAATAGAACTAGTTTCAATGGTTTCAAGGGAGACTAGACTTAAAAATGCATTAGAAGAAGTTAAAGAAAAATACGATTATATATTTATTGACTGTCCACCATCACTTGGATTAATAACACTAAATTCTTTTACAGCAGCAGACAGCGTGCTTGTTCCAATACAGTGTGAATATTATGCTCTAGAAGGATTAGGACAATTAGTAAATACAATAAAATTAGTACAAAAACATTTGAATAAAAAATTAGTTATAGAAGGAGTGTTGCTTACAATGTTCGATTCTAGAACAAATTTATCAGAACAAGTAGCACAAGAAGTAGAAAAATATTTTGAAAATAAAGTTTTTCAAACTGTTATACCAAGGAATATAAGACTTAGTGAAGCTCCATCACATGCATTACCAATTAATTTATATGATTCAGATTCAAAAGGGGCAGAAACATACAAAAAACTTGCAAAAGAGTTAATAAAACTAAATGAAAAGGAGGATTAGATATATGGCAAAAACTCAGAAAGGATTAGGAAGAGGTCTTAATGCTTTTTTTGGCGAAGATACTGAAAAAATAAAGAGTGAGTTGACAGAGGAAAAAGTTGAGCTTGGTAATGTAGTTGAACTTAAGATTTCTGATGTAGAACCAATGGAGGGACAACCAAGAAAAATTTTCGATAAAGAAAAACTACAAGAATTGTCTGATTCTATAAAAGAACAAGGAGTAATTCAACCAATATTAGTAGTGAAATCTAAAAATGGATATATGATAGTTGCAGGAGAAAGGAGATGGAGAGCTGCAAAGCTTGCTGGCCTTAAAACAATTCCTGCAATAGTTAAAGATTATTCAGATACTAAGAAAAAGCAAGTAGCATTAATTGAAAATATACAAAGAGAAGATTTAAATGTAATTGAAGTTGCAAGAGCAATAAAAGAATTAATGGAAGAAGATGGGTACACTACAACAGAAGTTGCAAAGTTAACAGGGAAAAATATTTCTACAGTTTCTAATACTGTAAGACTTTTAAAATTGCAAGATAAGATAATTGATTATGTTTTAGAAGGAAAACTATCTGAGGGGCATGCAAGAACTTTACTAGCATTAGATAGTAAAACAAGACAATTACAAATTGCCGATAAAATAATAGAAAAAAAGCTTAGCGTAAGAGATGCAGAAAAGCTTGTGTATGGTTCAGAGGAATATATTAGAAAACCTGAAAAAAAAGAACCAAATTCAGTATACTATAAGAAAATAGAAGAAAAATTAAAAGGATTTTTTGGATATAATGTTAAATTAAATAATAACTCTAAAAATGGTAAATTGGTTATAGAGTATAATGATGAAGAGGGACTAGATAGTATATTAAATAAACTAAAAATAAAAATGTAGGTGATAATATGGAAAAGACAGCAAGAGGTATTTTAATAGTAGAAAAAGAAAAAGGTAAATATCTTGTTTCAATAAAGAGGACAAAATATAGGAAAGATGGAGAATATGTGTATTATACTTTTCCGGGTGGACATGTAGAAGAGGGGGAAACTTATGAGGAAACACTTATAAGGGAAATCGAAGAAGAACTAGGAATAAATGTAAAAATTAAGTCTATATTTGAAGAATTTTATAATGAGGATCTAAAAAGAAATGAGAAATTTTTTATATGTGAGTACGTGTCTGGAACATTTGGCACAGGAACTGGACCAGAATTTACAAATATAGATTTAACAAGATATGGAAAGTATGAAATAGAATATTTATCTATTGATAAAATAGAAGACTATAATTTATTGCCTAAAGAGATATCAAGAAAAATAGCTGAAACAATTAAATAAATTTTTAAAAAGCTATTGACAAATAAAAAAAAACTGGTATAATATTTCTTGTACCAAGTTTGTGGAAGAGTGTCCGAGTGGTTTAAGGAGCCAGTCTTGAAAACTGGTGATATCGAAAGGTACCGTGGGTTCGAATCCTACCTCTTCCGCCAAGGTTAAAGCGGGGATATTTTATAAGTATTTCCGCTTAATATATATATATGGAGAAATACCCAAGTGGTGAAGGGGACAGTTTGCTAAACTGTTAGGTCTCGTTTAGGGGCGCGAGGGTTCGAACCCCTCTTTCTCCGCCAATATATGCTCACAGTTTTGCTGTGAGTTTTTTTATAAAATTTTATTGTTCTTAGAATTTAAATAATGTATAATTTATATATGAGGTGACAATATGAAAATACAGCTTATAGTAATATTGAGTTTAATTTTAATTATTGGAATAGTGATATTAATTATTATTTATGAAGTAAAGAAAATAATAAAAAAAATTAGAGGCTCCGAACTTGGGATGATAGTAAATGCAGCTTCTGAAGCGGCAAATTACGAAAAAAATGAATATTCAAGACAAAAAGATGTAAATGGTATGACTGTACTCGTTGAGCCAAGGGTAGTTGAAGATTTTCCTAATTTTAGTAAGGAGATGCTATATTCTCAAGTTGAAAGTGATTTAAGAAAAATATTTAATGCAATAGAGAGTCAAGATATATCTAAAATTTTGAGTCAAGATGAACTTTTTCTTATAAAAGATGAAGTAATTGAAAAAATAAACGATTTAAGGAGTATGAATAAAAAAGTAAAGTATGATTCGGTATCTTTTAATAGACATGCACTAAAAAAATATTACAAAGATAGCGGAATAGCAACTATTGAAATTTCCTCATCTGTAGGATATTACTATTTTGAATCAGGTGATGGAAATACAAAAATATCAAAAAGTTTTAATAATATTAAAAAGCAAACTAGATATATTACTAAGTATTCGTATGTATATGATGAAACTAAAATATCTGATGAAAAACATATTCTTGGAATAAACTGTCCAAACTGTGGAGCGCCAATTAATTTATTAAGCGGAAAAGTATGTAAATATTGTGGAACAGGTATAGAAAATGTTAATTTAAAAGGTTGGAGAATTTCGTGGTACAAGGAAGATTATAATTAATGTGTAGATATTTTAACATAAAATTGATTTTTTAGCATTAATATGTTATACTGTATTTAGTTATTTTAATATAAAATCTAAAAAATTTTGGAGGTATTCTCTGTGGAAATTCTCTACATTGTAATGTTGGTTATGCCAATTGTCTTATTAGGTCTCTTTGCAGTTGTTAAAGTTGCGGAGAAAAGAAATTTCTTTGATAACAAAGATGACAATGAGGATAACAAAAAGTAATAGTAAAAACATCTCTAGAAATAGAGGTGTTTTTATTGTGTTAAAAATAGAAAAATGTGGATTAATATATCGGTAAATATAAATTTTAGTAATATTATTTAAAAATAATTAAAAACTATTTATATAATTGACTTTGAAAGCTTACTGTGGTAAGATAATAGGCGGGTGGATATATGAAAAACATTAATTTTGTTTGTACTGGAAATATTTGTAGAAGTGCTATGGCTGCAACATATTTACAAAAAAGATTATATGATATAGGAAAAGAAAATGAAGTAATAGTTAATTCTTGTGGAACTAATGCTAGAACTGGAGATAAAATAACTGAGTTTGCTTGTAGGGCAATTTCAGAATATGGTGTAGATGCAAACCATCATAGGGCTACTAATATATATGAGTCAGATATTTTAAATGCGGATGTAGTTTTATGTATGACTAAATCACATAAAGATAGTGTACTTAGTATATATCCTCAATTGAAAGGAAAAGTATTTACTATAAAAGAATATGTGAATGACCAAAATGCGTATGACGATATAGATGATCCTTGGGGATATGGAATTGAAGTATATAGACAATGTGCTAAAGAAATTGTGGATTGTGTGGAAAAATTAATTAAAAAATTATAGAAGGTGGAAAATGTTAATAATTGGTTCTGATCACGCTGGAGTTGAATTAAAAGAAAATATAAAAAAATATTTAAAAGATAACAATATAGAATTTTACGATATTAATGGAAAAAATGAATTAACAGATGATGATTACCCAGACATTGCAGAAAAAATTTGTGCTGATGTAGGAAAAGCTTCTGGAAATTTAGGAATTGCAATTTGTGGTACGGGTATAGGTATGTGTATTACTTGTAATAAGGTAAATGGAATAAGAGCTGCCCTTTGTACAGATGAATATATGGCCAAAAAGGCAAGAGAACACAATGATGCTAATGTTTTATGTCTAGGAGCTAGGCTTGAATATGCAAGTGACAGGGAAAAAATGCTAAATATAGTAAACCAATTTTTAAACTCTAGTTTTGAAGGAGGAAGGCATCTTAGAAGATTAAAAAAAATAGAAGAGATAGAAAATAAAGGAGATAATATATAAATGTGGTTTGTTTTTTTTATAGGTATATTATCATTCGTTATTTGTTTGATAATGACACCGTTAGTTATAAAATTTTCTAATAAGTTTGGTTTCGTAGATATTCCAAAGGATAGTAGAAGAGTTCATACTAAACCAATGCCAAGGATAGGTGGACTATCGATGGTTATTTCAATGTATATTACAATATTTGTATATTACATGCTTACTAAAAATATAGAGGGAATAGCACTGGATACCAAATTAATTGGATTTGTACTTGGATCACTTATTATAGCATTGATGGGATTTATTGATGATGCAATAACACTTAAAGCTAGATATAAAGCAATTTTTCAATTAGTTGCTGCAATTGTGTTATATGTATTTGAAATTAGAATCTCAGGAATAAAAATTCCTTTTTTACATACAGATATAATAAATTTTGGAATTTTAGATTTTCCAGTAACATTAATTTGGGTTATAGGAGTTACAAATGCGCTTAATTTAATAGATGGACTTGATGGCCTTTCAGCTGGTATAGCTGCTATATCTGCTGTTGCACTACTTATAATATTCGTTGCAACATCGGTTTCACTTGAAGCTATAATAATTACTGCAATTTTAGTTGGAATAACATTAGGATTTTTACCGTATAATTTCAATCCGGCTAAAACTTTTATGGGAGATGTTGGATCGAACTTTTTAGGTTTTACCTTAGCTACAGTTTCTATAATGGGTTTTGCAAAAGGATATACAGTTATAGCAATAATTGCTCCAATACTTGCTATGGGAGTTCCATTGTTTGATACAGTTTTTGCCATGTTAAGAAGAATAGCAAAAGGCCAACCACCACTTAGACCAGATGGTGCACATATACATCATAGACTTATAAAACATGGATTTACACAACGCCAAGCAGTTTTGATTTTATATACTGTTACTAGTATATGTTGTATAATTGCGGTATTAATAGTTTCTGCAAATGTTTGGAAAGTAGTTTTACTTGTAATGGCTACTATATGTTTTATTACTATAGGAATATTAAGTATTAGAAAATCTAAAAAAACATTACAACTTACTGCTGATGTGAATAATCAAATTGTAAAAGATAAATAATATTGAAAGGATGATTAGTATGAAAGAAGAGTTATTAAAAGCACTAAAAGAGGCAATGATTGCAAAAGACGAATTAAAGAAAAATACTATTACAATGTTAAGAGCTGCAATATTACAAACTGAAAAGGATGAAAAGCGTGAGCTTGCAGAACAAGATATAATTCAAATTGTTGCACGTGAAGTTAAAAGAAGAAAAGAGTCAATAGAAGATTTTAAAAAAGGTGGAAGAGAAGACTTAGTAGAGCAAGTAGAAAAAGAAATTGAAATTTTATCAAAATATTTACCAGAACAATTATCTAGGGAGGAAGTAGTAAAATTAGTTGAAAAAGCTGTAGAAAAAATTGGCGCAACTTCTCCAAAAGATATGGGAAAGGTGATGCAAGAGTTAAAGCCAGAAACTGCTGGTAAATGTGATGGTAAATTATTAAGTGAAATAGTAAGAGAAAGATTATCAAATATTTAACAGAAGTTATGGGCAAGATATTAAATCTTGCCTTTTTTAGTAGGAGGTAAATATGAAAATATATAAAATAAATGATAAAAAATTTAAAGGAATATATCTTTCTATGAATTTTTTAATACAATCAGATAAAGAGGTATTATCTAAAAATGCTGTAATGGCAAGTATGTTGTCAAAAGAATCAAAAAAATTTGGAAAAGAAAAAGACATTCAAATGTATTTAGCAAGCTTATATGGAGCAAATTTTAGCGTTAATTTAGAAAAATTAGGTGATGTTGAAAATCTTGAGTTTAAAATAGAATGTGTAAATCAAAATTGTATTGAAAATTCAAATGAAATTGTATTAAAATCTGTAGATTTTTTAAAAGAAATTACACTTAATTCTAAAATTAATGAGAAAGAATTTAATGATGAATTATTTGAAAGAGAAAAATTATTTATATTAGAAAAAATTGCTTCAAGAAAAGATGAAAAATTGAAATACGCTGTAAATAGAACTGAAGAAATAATGAATGAAGATAGTGGATTTGGAACGTTCTTATATGGGAATGAAGAAATAGTAAAAAAACTTTCAAAAAAAGATATAGTAGAAGCATATAATAGTTTAATTAATGATTCGAAGGTTATATTTATAGTATCTGGAAATTTAGAAGGAATACCTGACATAGAGAAATATATATCAGATACAATTAATATAAATAATCATGTAATAGATGAGAATTTAATAGTAAACGTAAAAAATGAAGTTGAATATAAAAATGAGATAATAGAAAAATGTGATAGCACTCAAAGTGTAATTACTGCAGCTTTAAAATTAGAAGACATTACAGAAGACGACGAATATGTACTAAATGTTTATAACGCAATTTTAGGTGGAACTCCAAGTTCAAAATTATTTCAAATATTTAGGGAAAAAGAGTCTTTAGCATATACTGCAAGGTCAAGATATTATAGATATAAAGATTTAATAATAATATATGCTGGAATAAATAAAGAAAATTATGAAAAATCAAAAGAAGTAATAAGATCAATACTTGATAGTATGGAAAAAGGCGATATATCAGATGAAGAGTTCAATGCTGCAAAAACAAGTTTAATATCAGATATTAAAGAATGGGAAGATTCAAAAATAATGTTATCTAAATTTTTACTATCAAATTTATTAATATATAAAAATAAAAATAGAACATTAAAATTAATGCAAGAAAAAATAAACAATGTTACTAAAGAGGATGTAATGGAAATATCTAAAAAGGTAAAATTTAAAATGTGGTATTTGCTTGGAGGTGAAATAAATGAATAAAATAGATGTGGATATATCAAAAGATTTAAATGAAACAACTTACAGTACAACTTTAGATAATGGACTTCAAGTATACATATGCAAAAAAGAAGGATATAATAAAAAAATTGGAATGTTTGGAACAAAATATGGCTCAGTTATAAATGAATTCGTAGATATAACAAACAATAAACGAGTTAGGGTACCAGATGGAGTTGCACATTTTTTAGAGCATAAACTCTTTGAACAAGAAGGCGCTAATGCACTTGATTTATTTTCAAAAATAGGTGTAAGTTCAAATGCTTATACTTCTTTTGACCATACGGTTTATTATTTTGAAACGATAGAAAAATATGAAGAAGCTTTAGAACTTTTAATAAAACTAGTAAGAACGCCATATTTTACGGATGAAAATGTTGAAAAGGAACAAGGAATTATAGGACAAGAAATATCTATGTATGACGATGAACCAAGTTATAAGGTTTATTTTAATACACTTCAAGCAATGTATAATTCAAATCCTGTAAAAATAGATATAGCTGGCACTATAGAGAGTATTTCAAATATAACAAAGGATACTTTATATACTTGTTATAATACATTTTATAGTTTGCAGAATATGTTTTTTATAGTAATTGGAGATGTGGATGTAGAAAAAACAATAAAAATAATAGAGAATAATGTAAATAAGTATGAAAAAGCTAATAAATCTAAGTCAGATATTGTAGTATTTAATAGTAAAGAGGATAAAAAAGTAAATAAAAAATTAATAGAACAAAGTATGGATGTTTATATGCAAGAGGTCTCTATAGGATATAAATTAGAAATAGTAGAACATCAAGAATTGATAAAAAGACAAATAGTAGCAGATATTATATCAGATATGTATTTTTCAAAACTTTCTAAATTTTATGAAGATCAATATGCTCTAGGTCTATTAAATGATGACATTTCTTTTTCATATGAAGGATCAAGAACATTTTCACATGTAGTGGTAATAGCAGAATCAAAAGATGCAAAAAAATTGTCTAACAATATAATAGAGTACATAGATCTTATAAAGAATCAGGAAATAGATAAAAAGTTATTTGATTTAACTAAAAAGAAAAAAATAGGGGAAATGTTTTTGCTTTCAGATAGATTAGATTTAAGCTATAGAAGAATAATTGATAAAATATTAAACGAAACTAAAATGTATGATGATGTTGAAATAATTAAGGCAATTACAGTAGATGATATAAAAAATTTTTTAGGCTTGCTTAAAAATGATGAAAATATGGTTGTTTCTGTAATAAAACAAAAGTAGATGTATAATATATGCTAATGTGCATACAATACTAAAGAAATTATGTATACAATGTGTCTTGTTTTGTCGAAAGTTGCGGTCGATTCTTTAATAATAAGTATTGACATTAAACGAGCAAAATGTTATAAATAATGTAGAAAAAGGAGTTGGTTTGCATGTTAGTGGAAGAAATTAATATTTTAAAAGAAAAAATGGAAAAACAAATTGTAGAAAATAGACCCTATAGGGAGATTTATGAAACTAGTGTTGCAATAGACGAGTTACTTGTTAGGTATTATGAAAAATATGGAATAGGTGGAAAATTTGTTAAAACTATTCCATATGATACGGAAAATATGTAAAATCTATTCTAGAGTCATAAAATAATTAATATGCTCTAGAATAGATTTTTTATTGTAGAAAGATTTATATTTAAAAGCATTAATACTAAAATTATTATTAAAGACATATCACAATCTGTGTCGAAAAATAAGAATATTATTAATAAAATAATTATTAAATCATCAAAATTAATATGATAACCAAATGCGTCTATGCCTCTAGTAGTAATACGAAAATCTCCAATTTCAATCCTTGTAGTTTCTTTAGAATTCCCTTCAGGGGGATTTTTTGTGTTATGTTTATTTTTTTGCATATTAGAATTTAGATTATAATTTTTGTTATTATCATTAAATGTGTTATTTTGAAATGGAATGATATTATTATATCCCTTTCTTTGAGGATTTCTATAAAAGTTTAAGTAAGGGTTAAAATTAAACATTACTATCACTATCCTTTTTGTTAAATATTTCTAGAGCATCGAGTATTGATAAAATAGTTATATATTCACCTAATTTATTTTGTCTATCTTTATTTAAAAATGGTTTTAGTGAATAAAGTAGATCTTTTTTAGGACTACTTTTACCAAATCTAGAAAGTAGACTTTGCATTTTTAAGATAGTGTTGATGTCTATGTTTGAAAAATCAAATCCATTTTTATCATTTTTATCTATGTTTTCAGATTCGTTATAGTTTTCTTTTGATTCTTCTTTTAGAGCTTGGGGTGGAGCAGTGTTGCTTTCATTTTGATTTTCTTTATCATTTTCGGTATTTAATTTGGCCTGAATATTTGAAATTAGTTCATATAATTGATTAGTATTATCATTCATATCTAATTATTCTTATTGTTTTTATTTAGCATAGAAACTAAGTTGTTTAGATCATCTTTTGACATATTCTGGACCATTTTACTTACTTGTTCTAACTTATTCTTATCAATAGTACCTAAAAGTTCTAGCAGCTTTGAATTTAACATGTTATTCATTCCTTCATTTTGATTATTATTCATATACATCATCTCCTTAATATATATTTATATTTAAGTATATGATTTTATACTAAAAAATGTGATTAATTCAGTATAAATCGTTACTATTTATGTTATCTTTGTCGAAAATTGCGATGAAAAGTAGGGCAAAATGTATTGACAAAATTAGTTTTAGGATGTTATATTATAATTGTTATTTTTTCAAATTATTTTTAATCTACGTTTTTATCTAAACAAGATTTCATTTTAAAGCTTTAAATATCTGGAGGTGATAATAATAAAAAAATATAAAGATATAAATGAATTGTTCCCAATTTGCAGTATAACTGATGAATCTTTTATTATTAAACAAAAGGAAAATAAATCAGAAAATGTTATATATGAGGTTATTCCTACAAGTATATTAAATTATACAAAAGATAGATCATTTAAGATAATAAGTCAATTTACAGAATTTTTAAAAGGCATAGAATGTGATTATAAAATTATAATAAGAAGTTGTAAATTTAATAAACAAGAATATATAAACATATATACTAACGGAGCTAATGAAAAGATAAAAAAGCTGATTTTCTATAAAGATTATATAAATGATTTAAGTAACAAAATACATAAAGAGGATATGTACTTTAACAAAATTTACTTTTGTATAAATAGAGAAAATAAAAATATACAAGAGATGTTAAAAAAGATGAATACAATAGGAGTATTTTTTAAAAAACTTAAGAGGGAAGAAATAAAAAGTGTACTTAAGAGTAGCATTAATAAAATTTAGGAGGTGAAAATGGAAGAAATATTGCCAGATATTATTGAAGATAATTCATATAAATATTTAATGGTAGATAATAAGTATATTTGCAGTATATATATAAAACAGTATCCAAAAGAATCAGGATTTTTAGAAATAATAGATTCAATACCAAAAGATGTAGAATATGATATATCCATTTATATACAAAAGCAAGACACATATGATGTGTTAAAAAAAATTAGTTATCAGATTTCTAATCTTAGATCGGAATTAAAAGACACAAGAAAAAATCAACTTGACTTAGACATTATGGAAATTACTACAAAGGATGCCAAAAATTTAAGAAGAGAAATACAAATTAATAACGAAGAAATATTTAAAATCAATTTTCAAATAACTTTTTTTCATAAAGATTTAGAAAATTTATTTACTTTAGTAAAAGATTTTCAAAATAGGTTATATTCCAAACAGATTATATCAAACATTTCTAATTTTAGACATTTAGATTTTTATTTAAATTCACTTCCATACATAAACCAAAATAATAAGAAAAAAATATCCAGTTATATTACTACAAGTTCTTTGGCTAATATTTTTCCATTTTATACAAAAAATATATTAGATAGAAATGGAATTGTTATTGGTAGTACAAAATATGAAAATAAACTTTGCATTTTAGATATATTCGATGAAAAATATTTAAATTCAAATATGTGTATATTCGGAAGTTCAGGAGCAGGGAAATCATTTTTTATTAAATTGTTTATATTAAAACAATATATTTCTGGAAAAAGACAAGTTGTATTTGATCCAGAAGGTGAATATGGAAATATATTGCAAAACTTAGGGGCAGTGTATTTATTTTCAAATAATAATTTAACAAATTATAAAAATATTCTTGATATAGATGAAATTGACGTACAAAATGATAAAGCTAATTTTCTTTCAAATAAAATTAATCAAGTTTTAACTCTAATAACTAGATTATTAGACACTACATCACAAGCAGAAGAAGAAAAAATAAAAAAAGCTATATATGATTCTTATTTAAAATTTAATATAACTGAAGATATTGAAAGTATTTATAAAAAAAACACAGATGAAAATTTATATCTAAATAAAACTATTATAGATAAAAACGAATTTCCAACTTTATTTGATATTTATGAACAAATAAAAAGTCAAAATTTAAAAAAGAAGTTTAAGGATTTAATTTTAAATAAATTAAAATGCTTTTCAAAAACAACAAATATTGATGATAACATTTCACTTATAGGTATAGATCTTAAATCATATGATAATAAAACTTCTGCAATATTAATTAGATATTTTATTGAGAGAGAACTTAAAAATATGGAAGAAAATAATTATAAAAATCCGACAATCATATATATAGATGAAGTATGGAAATATTTGAAAAGTTCACTAAAAGAAAATATATCAGATTTAGTATTTCTAATGTATAAAACAATAAGAAAGAAAAATGCTAGTATGATTTTAATAACTCAGGAAATGTCAGATTTATTTTTAGGTGAAAACTTTGACTATGCAAAAAGTATTTTAAATAATTCAGAATTTAAAATGTTCTTTAAAATGAGTTATTCAGATGTAGAGTTATTTAAAAATATAGGAGAGATTGAAGAAGAAGATATACATAATATATCTAAACTTCAAAAAGGAGAAGGATATTTAATGTTTGAGGAAAATAGAGTAAATATAAAAATTGATTCTACAGAATATGAGAAAAAATTCATTAGGGAGGGATTATATGATAGTTACAGCAATTAATAATTATGATATTCATAATTTAATCAAACAAGAATATGGTGAAGATGTATATAAATATGATTTAAGTAGTAGAGAAGATGTTATAGATTTATTAGAAGATGTGTTTGAACCATGTAGGTTAAAAGAACTTATATTAATAGTTAATGAAGAGCTAAACGGTGAAATTTCTTTTTTTGATTTTATAAAAAAGATAAGGGAAATATCAAATGAAATAAGAATAATTTGTGTATTAGATAAACTGGATGATGATAAAAAAAGATTTTTATTTTCAAATGAAATTTTTGATATATTAGAGGGAAATCTGATAAATATTAATGAGATAAGAGATATTATAAGTAGTGATAAAAAGATAATTTATAAGCAGAATTTAATTACAAATAAAAATGGTGATAAAATTCAAATTAAAAATGAAGGTTTAATAATTCAAAAGGAACTAATTGCAATTTATGGGACTAGTGGAGCTGGAAAATCATTTTTTAGCACTGTGCTTGCGAAGTCTTTGGCCAAAAAGGTAAATATAAAGGTAGCGTTGCTTGATATGGATATACAAAATTCGTGTATAGATATAATTGCAAATGTAAATGGTGATAGCAATACATTATCTCATATTGTGGAAGATGTGGATAAAAGGAATGAAATTTCGGACATAATATCAAATTATATGATAAAAGATAGAGTTATCGGAAATCTTGATTATATGACAAGTAATGTTAGTTTGTTTGAAATTCAAAATAAATTATCTCCGAAGTATTATGAAAAAATATATAATGCTGTTAGTAAAAATTATCAGTATACATTAATAGATTTACCAGCATCTCCTTTTTTTGATATCGTACCATTTACCATGTCTATGGTAACAAAATTGTTCTTTGTTATTAATCCTACGTATATTAGTGTGAGACAAGCTATAAAATATTTAAACCTTATTACAATGCTTTGGAATATACCAAAAGATAAAATATTTATAGTTATAAATAAAGAGGGGAAAAATTCTTTAAGTCTGTCACAAATTCAAAGTCTTCTTTCAGAATATAGTTTTTTTTGTACAATTCCATTTAGTGAAAAAATAGAGGGATACATAAATGGTGAAACATCTGATATCAATATAAACTTCAATATTGATAAAATATATGAGTTTATAGGAATAAATATAAGATGTCAAAAGAAAAGTTTTACAAGTTCTATTTTGAGGAAAGTAGGTAGTTTTTAGTGATAATTAATCCATTTTTTTATAATAATAAGGAAAATAAAGGACAATCTATGACAGAAAATCAATCTAAAAATAAAAATGATATAATATTTGAACTACAAAAATATGTAATAGAAAATTGTATTGAATATTTAAGAGATGATTTGAGGGAACCATTAATAAAAAAGATTGAGGAAAAAATATGTACTAATTATTTTATTACTTCTCAAAGTGAAATTGACAGAATAACCGAAAGATTAATATCTAAACTTTATGGGTATGATATATTGCAAAAATACATAGATGATAATAGTATATCTGATATTAGAGTTATAAAATATAATAAAGTTTATATAAAAAGGCTAGGTAAATGGGAAAAAGTAGATGATGAATTTGCAGATAATGAGGATTTTGAAAACTATATTAGATATATTGTATTAAAGAATAACTCGAATATAAACTATGAAAATCCAATAATTGTAGTTAGTGATAAAAAATATAATTTAAGGATAGAAGCAGGAATTTTGCCAGTTAATATTGCGTCTCCGAGTTTAGTAATAAGAATTCACAGAATAGATAAAGAAGCATCTCTTGAAACACTTTTTTTACAAGATGAAATGCTTGATGCAAAATCTTATAAAATAATAGACAAAATTGTAAAATCTGGTAAAAATATTATTTTATCGGGAAAAGGTGGAAGTGGAAAAACAACACTATTAAGAGAAATGATAAAAAGACTACCAGATAATTATGCAATAACAATAAGTGAAGAAACCGCTGAATTATATATAGAAAATAAAAATGTGATAGAAAGGGAAATGCTGCAAAATAGAGAAGATTCTAAAAAAATTGATTTAGAAAAGCTTTTAAAACATAGTTTAGTAATGTCCAATGATGTATTAGTAGTAGGAGAATTAAAAGGAAGCGAAACGTCAATTTTCTTAGACGCCATTTCAACTGGTCATATTGGAATGGGGACTGTTCACTCTGAATCTGCTAAAAGTACAATAAATAGATTAATAACATTAATAAAAAGGGATTTAAGGTATTCAGAGTATAAAGAGGAGTTCATAAGGAATTTGCTGGCAAATAGTATAGATTATTTGATATATATGGAAAACTATAAGGTGTGTGAAATACTTGGGGTTGAGTATGATAGTGATACCAGAGAAGTAATTGAAAATTTAGTATATAGTAAAGAGGAGAGCAGGGGTAATGAAAAAAGTATTCATTAGGGCAATAATTTACTTAGTTGGAATAAGCATTATATTTATGTTGTTAATAATTTTAAGAAGTTTGCTTATTAGGAAAAATTACAAAAACAAATTTATAACATTAAATTCTAAGGGAAAGTTTCTAAATAATCAGCATATAAATAGCTTTTTAAAGTTTATATATAATAATTTTATTTTTAGTTATGGAAATATTTATATTCCACCAATTGTGACATTAATTTTTTCTATTTTAATTAGTTTTTTTTCTTATGTTTTTTCATATAAAATGTTAAATATAATTTCTTCATCTGTAATTATCTCAATATGTACGTTTTTTATTCCAAGTTTTTTTATAGAGTATGTTACAAAATATAATAAAAATAAAATATTAATTGCTTTTCCAACATATCTTGCCACGTTAAAAAATTATACTAAAACAGAAAATGATATAGTAGTAGCCCTAAACAGAGCTACCCCATGTAAAGAAATAAAAGATTATATACTAAAGTTTAATAATGAAATACAAAATGGGGTAAAAATATATGATGCATTTGAAAATTTGAAGAGTAGTATTAATATATCTAAGATATCAGAGTTTTTTACAGCTGTTGAGTATTGCTACATTAATGGAGGTAATTTTGTAAATATTATAGATAAATATTTAAGTTCACTAGTAAAGCTAAATATGCAAAAAGAAAAAGAAGAGGAAAAAAGATTAGAAATAAAACTAGTAATATTATTTTTGATAGCAGTAAACTTGTATATGCTTTTTGGATTTATATATGCAAATCCGACATATAAAGAAATTATTTTAAACAATTTAGTCGGAAAAATTATAGTTAATATTAATATAATTTCTTATGTAATAATTTTTTTAATATTTAGAAATACAAATAAGGAGGAGTAATTATGGAATTAGAATTAAGTAAGGCAGAAAGACAAGCAAATGAGCTTTTAAATGAAGTAAAAAAGGAAAATGAAAGTAATAATCTTATAGAGAGTACAAAGAATATAGAAATTGAAAATCAACTTTCAATTTCAGAAGCAAAAGGTGTAAAGCAGTTTGAGAATATAGTAGGTGAAGTTATAGATAAGGGAATTAATTATGCTATAAAGGCTCTTCCCATAGGAGATGGCGTAAAGCAGGTGGCCCTTGATATAAAGAATGTCCTAAAGACAAATGATTTTAAAAAAATTATAAAAACAGCAATTGGTAGTAGTATAAGAGAAGGTGTAGAGTACTTAAGTATGCCCTTTAGAGTATTGCAAAATGTGAAAAATATACAAAAAGTTGCACTTTCTGGTGGACTAACTAAAGCACTAAGTGCGGGTGTCGATATTGTATGTAACAATTATTTAAAAAATAATATTTTTGGTGATATGGCAAAAGGATTCGTAAACACAGTAAAAAACTTTATAAACAGTAAAGAGTTTACAACAAAACTTAGTGAAACCATGGAAAAATTTGAACAAAAAATTAGTAAATTTAAAGAAACTTGCAAGTCTTGGTATCAAGCATACGATAAATTTGATATAGAAGAAATTAATTTAAAATCAAAAGAGGTCGCTAAAGGGCTAAAAAGTGTACTAGGTGATTTTTCTTGTGAAAGAGAAAATAAACTAATACAAAATATAACTACAATGATAAATAATACTAAAAATAAATTATCAAAAGTAGAAATGGAGGTGTGTAAGGCAATATAGTAGTAAAATTGGGGTACTATTGCAAAAAAAATATAAATTGTGTATAATTCTATTATATTATAAGAAAATAATAAATGGAGATATTGTATGAGAAATGGTAGGTTAAAGAATATAAAAAGTTCTGAAAATATTGAAAAAAGTATGGGTACTTTAAAAAATCCCGTTACAAATAAAAATATAGTAGTTATGCTTGTCTGGATGGGTATTGCAATTTTTTTAATAGTTCAAGTAATTCAACTAATAAGATATACTGTAGGAAATATTTCAAAAGAAGAAGCTTTACTATATAATGTAGTAGACAAAGGAATTACTTCAATATTACCACATGTAATACACCAAACAACTGAAGAATATAGTGTTAGTTTTGCAGGTCTTGGTGATATATATACAACTCAACAAATTATTAATGGTTCTAAAACTTCAAGTGGATACGATTTTGTTACAGGCACAGAGGAAGTATCAAACAAATTAAAAGGATATGATTTAGTTATAGCACCTATATCTACACCTATTGCAGGAAGTAAATCAGGTTATAGTAAAGGAGAAATATTTAATTGCCCTGATGATATAATAAAATTATTTAAAAGATTAAATATAAGTACTGTTGCTACTGCTTCTTATCATGCCCTAGATAAGGGAATAGATGGTGCAGAAAATACTATTAAGGTATTAGAGGAAAATGGTATCAATCAAGTTGGATTAAATAATGATGAAAAAAGTGGTAATCCAATAATTATGGAAAAAAATAATATAAGAATAGGAATACTTTCTTATACTACATCTTCAAATATCAAAATGACGGACAAAAATTCATATATTATGGATATACTTGATGAAGAAGAGGTAAAAAAAGATGTACAATATTTAAAAGATAAAAATGTTGATTATATAATTTCATATTTAAATGTTAAAAATGAAAATGCAGTTTTACCAAATAGCTCACAAAAGCAAAATACGGAATTGTTATTTAATTGTGGAGTAAATGTTGTACTTGGTACAGGAGCTAGAACAGTTCAAGAAGAAACTGAAGATATAATAAAAATAAATAATGAAGATTCACACATATATGCAGCATATTGTTTAGGAGATTTCTTAGGATCATATGAGGAGGATAATAATAGGGAAAGTGCAATTGCAAATATCAAGTTTGTTAAGAAGGTAATAAAAGATAAAAAAGGAAACGTTATAAAGACAGAAAAAGATATGTTAGTTCAAGATTTAATTAAATTGAAAGTGACAGTTTCTAAAAATTATTCTACTACTATGAAAATAATGGGACAAAAATAATTGTCTCATTTTTTTATTTTCTATTTATTTAAATACAAAGTTATGGTATACTAGTGCAAAGGATGTGATATTATGAACTTTTATGACAAAATAAATGAACTTGTAAAGTTTTTTAAAGAAACTGAGGAATATAAAGAATTTATTTATTTAAAAACAAAGATAAAAAAAGATGAAGAAAACTATAAATTATTAAAAGAGTTTAAAAGTAAACAAACAAAACAACAGATGGATTATATGACAACAGGTAAAGTGGATGAGAGTTTGAAAAAAGAACTTGAAAATTTATATTCGTTGTTAATTAGGAATGAGGATATAAGAAAGCTATTAGAGCAAGAAATGAGAATAAACATAATGCTTGCTGACATGCAAAAAACCATTGGGCAAGCAATTAAGGAGATTGTTGAGTTTTAATGAATTTTTTTAATTTTGATAGGGATAAAACCCTAATAAAAATAGCAAGTAAAATTCCCAAAAATAAAGAAGTAGCACAAGAAATACTTTATATAGTAGGCAATAATACAACTAAGATAGAACAAGATAAAGATATAAAAAATAGTTACTATGTATATTTGAAAGATACTATTTATTTAGCCGATAATATAAAAAATAATGAAGGGATTTCTAGAGTTTGTCTTATAGCTCATGAGTGTAGACATAGTGTACAATCTAAATTATTACAAAAGTTAAACTTTATATTTTCAAATATAGAATTATTAATGTTTGTATTTTCTTTTATATTTTTAATATTTTCAAAAAATAATTATGTACTTTATTCATATATTACAATAAGCATTATGTCTTCTTTGTTTAGAGTTCTTCTTGAAGTTGACGCTACAATAAAATCATGTGAAATTTCTAAAAAATATTTGGATAAGAAACTTGAAGAAAATGAGGTTAATATTTTAGTTAATATATATAAAAAATATACTAGTAGTTTATTACCTTTTTTTATACTATATTTATTAATTGGAAAAATAGTAAGAATATTATTGATAATTTTCGTCATAAATTTCAAACTTTAACAAGAAGTGTTGACAAATAGAACAAAATTGTAGTATAATATAACATAACTTGTAAAAAGGCTATCTTAATATAATTATTAAGTTACGTTAAGCTTACTAACTATGTTAAGAAATTTTTTTAAAGGAGGATTACAAGTTATGGCAGTATCTACTATTAAAAATCTGAAAGAAACGAATATCCTTGATTTTATTCAGGGATGCTTTGGAGATGGAACTCCTATCATCAAATCCAGGAAATACAATCTTGTGATTGATGGGCAGCGTTGTAATGAAAGAATTGTTGTTTCGGATTTGCCGGAGCAAAATCTTCGAATGATATTTGACGAAGTAAATCAGAACCTTTATGAAAGATTCGGGCGTTTGCTCGAGGTTCGTGGAAACTACATATTTGTAACTCCGGAGGTATAATACAGTTTTAAGTATTGACAAAATATTAAAAATGTGTTACAATAGGAGCACTTGCGTTTTGCAAGTGCTTTTATTTTTTTATATAAAAGTATACACACATAAGAGTAGTGTTTTTACTTCTGCCATTATGGTTTAAAAATACGATAACTTTTATGGAGGATTAAAAAGAAGGAGGAATTTAAAATGGCGATTATACCTATGAAATCATTACTAGAAGCAGGTGTTCATTTTGGACATCAAACAAAAAGATGGGACCCAAGAATGGCTCCATACATCTACACAGCAAGAAATGGTATTTATATACTAGACTTGCAAAAAACATTAAATCAAGTACAAGAGGCTTACAATTTAACTAAAAAAGTTGTAGCTGAGGGTGGTACAGTTTTATTTGTTGGTACTAAAAAACAAATTCAAGAAACAATTAAAAATGAAGCTGAAAGATGTGGAATGTTTTACATCAATAGCAGATGGTTAGGTGGAACTTTAACAAACCTTGCAACAATCAAAAAAAGAATTGCAAGACTTGTTGAATTAGAAAACATGGAGAAAGATGGAACATTTGATGTTTTACCTAAAAAAGAAGTTATTGGACTTAAAAAGGAAATGCAAATTCTTAATACTAACTTAGGCGGTATTAAAGAAATGGATAAACTTCCATCATTAATTTTCTTAGCAGACTCTAAAAAAGAATATATTTGTACAAAAGAAGCTAGAAAACTAGAAATTCCTACTATAGGATTAATAGATTCTAACTGTAATCCTGAAGATGTGGATTATGTTATTGCTGGAAATGATGACGCTGTAAAATCAGTATCATTAATAGCTTCTAAAATTGCTGATGCTATAATTGAAGCTAAAGAAGGAAATATGACTGAAGCTACAGAAGATAATTCTTTAACAATGGATGAACTTGTTAAAGAAGTTGGTGTAGATAAAATTGAAAGAAAACCAAGACAAAACAATAGACCAAGACAAAACAATTATACAAAAAGAGAAAAAACTGAAGTAGTTGAGTCAAAAGAAGCAAAAACAGAAGAATAGTATATTAGGAGGGATTTTTATGGCAGTAACAGCTGAACAAGTTAAAGAATTAAGAGATTTAACAGGTGCAGGAATAATGGACTGTAAAAAAGTTTTAGTTGAAACAGATGGAGATATAAAAAGAGCAATAGAACTTTTGAAAGAAAGAGGTATTGCAAAAGCAGCTAAAAAAGCTGGAAGAGTTGCATCAGAAGGACTAGTTGAAGCATATATACATAATGGAAAATATGGTTCATTAGTTGAAGTAAACTCTGAAACAGACTTTGTTGCAAATAATGAAGATTTCAAAAATTTTGTTAAAGACGTAGCTATGCATATTGCTGCTGTTGGACCAAAATATGTTAGACGTGAAGAAATACCAGCTGAAGAATTAGAAGCTGAAAAAGCATCATTAAAAGCACAATACATAGCACAAGGAAAACCAGAAAAAGTTGTTGAAGAAAGAATTTTACCAGGAGCTATAGATAGCTATTGTAAAGAAATTTGCTTATTAGAACAACCTTTTGTAAAAGATCCAGATATAACAGTTGGTCAATTACTTACAAATCTTATAGCAAAAATCGGAGAAAATATAGTAATAAGAAGATTTGCTAGATTTGAACGCGGTGAAGGAATTGAAAAAGAAGAAACTAACTTTGCTGAAGAAGTTATGAAACAAGTAAATGGTTAATACAAGAATAAAGGGTTCAATGTCAATAGTTGGGGTCAAAAATCCTGAAAAAAGACTAGAGCCACAA
>OLPF01000592.1_pt1 | contig 37058 bp, 34 predicted proteins | sample 1673121 | NCBI WGS metagenome assembly OLPF01 (sample SAMEA3136756, study PRJEB25190) | human gut metagenome
CCGCCGCGTCGGCGAGCTTGGCTGACTCGAAGTTCTCGGCAAGCATAGGCTCAAGGAACAGCGAGAAGGAGTGGATGTAGGTGGCGAGCTGGCAGTCCTTGAGGTAGTCGAGGACCTTGTCAAGGCGCCTGCTCACGCCGTCTCGCACTTCGACGAGCCCTTTCTTTCGCAGGCCCGCTTGCGCCTGCGAAGTAAACATCTCCATGTCCTGCTCGGAAGCCTGCTTGATGTCAATCACCTTCATGTGGGCGTTGGCCATGTAGGTTGCGTTACCGTAGTTGAGACCGTAGCCGTTGAGGATGCCTGCGAGCGTCTTGAGATTGCCGCGCATGTTGGCCTTGTCGCGCTGGCGCATGTACTCGAACATCTCGTCGACGGACTCCTGGATGGAGTCGAGCTTCTGGTTGACCTGGGCGATGGCTGCAGCCATGAACAACGTCGTGGGGTCGTAGGGCACCTGCGTAACGCTTGTGGCAATATCGCCCTCGACCACGCGGAAGCGCGCCTGCCCGAAACCCTTGGCCGCGTCGCGGAAGGACCCCATGAGGCCGCTGCCGTCGTTGAACGACTGCAGCATCGACGGGTCGAGCAGGTTGCCAAACTTGTCGGTCGCCTGGAGCAGCGTGGGCACGTTTACTGCAGTGGTGACGGTGCGAAACATTTCGGACAGCGACGCGAATGCGATGCCAAGCTCGGGGATGTGCGAGAGCGGTAGCCTGATGGCTCCCGAGACGTCGGCCTGCAGGTCGGTAGGCGCGAGATGGATCTCGGTCGCGACAATCCGTTCGGCCACCAGCCGTCTGCTCTCGTCGTTCGAGGTCTGAATCTCATTTGCTGCCATGGCGCGCTCCTTGCTGGACGAACATTCTGATGCGGACATTATCTCATCTCGGTCAACAACTCAATTCGGCTGGCGGCAAAAAAAGGGGGGCGTCGTCCTTGACGGAAGGCGCTCGGCCACCTACCGGTCGAGCGGCAAGGGCTTGTCCCACTCGGCGGTATCAGGATTCCAAGCGATTGTGAAATCGTCGTCCAATCCTTCGCAGGTAAGGCTTACGCCCTCTGCGGAGGGCTCAGGCTTCGGCTCGAGGAAAAAATGAAGTCCGCCTCTGCCGGTATCGAGCTTGAAATGCAGGAAGAACGAGAGCCCCGCAGTCTTGAACCCGCAGTACACGTCGAGAATCTCGGCGTCTAGAGCGTGGTGCATGTTCTCGTAGCTGAACCTGAGCTTCGGCGGGATGACATGGGTGGGCAGCGCCTTGGAGAGGATGCCCGCGATGGCGTCGGCGATCATGTCATCATATTCATCGTACCAGTCGCGGTTCTCCGGCGAGGCCTCGTCGTCGAACATCCCGTTTGAGGCGGCGTTCTTGCGGTGCCAGACGTCGTAATCGAGGACGAACGGCAGCCCTTCAAACTTGCAGTCGTGGCGGCTCATGTCGAGCTTGAGACCATGAGTCTCGGAGAGCAGCATGATGGCCGCGTGCAGGTCGAAGAGGTAATAGGTATCCATCTCGCTTTCGCGGCTGAACTGCGCTTCCACCTGGCGGTAGGTCGTGGTGTTGAAACCGTCGGACGCCTGCTCGAGCGCGAAGAGGATCCTCTCCGCATCCCTACGCGTCTCAAGATCGATGGACATCAACTCGTCCAATTCCTCCCTGTCCATATGCAGCCTCCCTTGCAATCGTCGTTGCCAGCTCGGGCCGTGCCGACGCATCTATATCTTCAGGCGCCATCGCCTGCACTGTATTGCATTATCTCACCGCGCTGACTCGGGAGCCATATCGTGCGGCGATCAAGGCAAGCCTAGGGCTCACGCGCGGAGACGCCATGGCTGCATCCCAAATCGCGAAATCGGTTCAACTCATGGGCAAGCTGATCGAGACCATTCACCTCGTCCGTTGATGACAGACTTGTACGACCTGGGGTTTGCGAACGGCGCGCAAGCCGTCCGCGTCAACTCACTTGCAGTCGCAATTGGCGGCATCAGCGCCTTTAAGAAGAACTGGCTGAAGCAGGCTCGACGAAAGAGGATGGGCTCGGAGCTTCCGTCCCCAATATTCAAGTGATTTTTATGGTTCGATTAGTGCGCCTCGGCGCTATCAGGACGCACTGTCGTCTATCAAGCAAAGCGATTGCGAATTGGTTCATACAGGTTGATTAGCAGTCCTCGATAGTCCGGGCACCAAGACTCCAAATGCTCAACCATGTCACCCAAATCAAATCGCGCAAGAAAGCGCGCCTCCTCCAGTAGTTTGGCAAGCCACGCCTCGACGTAATCCAGATCCCTCAGCTCCTCGGAAACAGGAGCGCTCAACGGATAGTCGATGCTGCAAGGAACTTGATGCGCGTCGAATCCCCGCATCGCCCGCTCGGAGCTAAAGCCTTCCAGGCTCAACAAGGCATTAGTCACAGTCTTCACCCCAACGTTCGCCATGCCATCCATCGGCAGTCACATCATCGAGCCACTCATCGGGATCCCAGCAATAAAGCAGACCGTCCTCGTCCGTGATCTCATACGCTCGTATGCCCTCACAAGACGAAAGGCTGTCCTTCGGCAACGAAAGAGCCAGCCCCACGTCACCAGCCGCCTCCCCGTCGAAGCAGTCCCGCAGTGCTTCGACAATCTCCTAATCGGTCGCCTGCGCAGGCAGATCATCATCTCAATCCACTGGCCGTCGGGGTCGGCGATAAAGTAAATGCCCATGCGGGGATTCTCGCGGATGATGCAGCCCATCTTCTCGTGGAGTTCATGGAATGCCCCAAAGTCGTCCACGACAAAGGCGATGCGGGTATCCTTACCGCCGTTGTCGCAGGGTTCCACCTGGTCGCAGTTCCAGGTGAGCTCGATTTCGAAAAAAGAAAATGCTCGAGCATTTTTTCATTGGCAGCGTGTCCGAATGCACATCGACAGCTCTGCATGACAGGTAAGACAGGGGGTCGAGACTGGGGTCGGGTGATTTGTCTCACTCGCAAATCAATGTGCGACGAAAAACTTCAGGCAACACCTAAGGAATACCAACGCACCAACCCTCTCTTTTACGGGTAAAATCAAGCCGATTGACCGCCCAGCCACCAAAAGGACACCATATGGAAATCCCTAGCACCCTGTGCAGCAACCTGTACGACTTCGCATTTTGCCCCGAGCCCTGCTACGACCGTCTGGTCGACCTGGCCGATCCCGAGGACTGGGGCCTCAACAACCGCATTCTCAAAAACTACCTGTCGTTCTCGTTTAGCCGCGCGGTGTTCCTAACCGAACGAGACGCGGAGCAAGAATCGCCGTCCAACCTGCCATTAGTCTTCGACGACGGCCGCTGCCTGTTCAACACAGGCCTGTACACGCGCCGCTACGAGAACATCTACGGCCTGTTCGAGCCCAACATCAAGCCCGACGCGCGCCAGCACTGGTTTTTGAAGGGCTTCTTCAAAGAGAGCGATTCAATGCTGGTCGCCTTCGAGTACCTTCCCTGCCGCGTGCACTTTGCCGAGGACCCCTCCGAGCTCGTCTTCGACTACCGCCTGCCCATCCGATCCAACATCGACCACATCTTAGGCGATGAGGAGAATCTGGCGCGCATTCCCACGAGTCTCATGGGGGAAGACAACTCGCTGCTGCTGCGCCGCGCCTTCGAGGGCGCCGTCGCCGAAGCAGCCCGCCGCGCCGCGGCCAACTATACGCTCGCCGTGCCGCAGTTCTATGGCGGCCGAATCCAGTTGCTGCTGCCGCTGTGTCTGACCAGCGACAAGCCCGAACTGGCGCTGACCATCCAGCGCGAAGACGGGTTCTACGCCGCACGCACCTGCCTCACGATTGAGATGGCCTACAACAACGCGCGTCTTATCTGCCGTCCCGAGACCTCCTGGATTAAGCGGTAGCGACTGGCTCATCTGCGAGGTTGCGCTTCATTTGGCGCGCGGGGCAAGCCCTGCGCCAGCAGATTGGCTGATGAGCACATAGAACCCGCTATGTCAGACAGACCACCCCCAAGCATAGGAGCAACATGAAGCCGATAGCGCACATCCGCACTGACCTTCCGCAGAAGTTCGGGATCCCTCGCAACAGCTTCCTTGCGCCCCATCTGCGAGGACGCATCGTATTCGAACCCGAGTACGCCCCCGAATCGGCCGTTTCGGGAATCGAGAGCTTTTCACACCTCTGGCTAATCTGGCAGTTCGAAAACGGCGTGCCTGGCGGCACCGCCGAGGACATCGCGGCCGATTCCGCGGCACCTTGTAGGAACGGGGCAAACGCCAGATGGTCGCTGACCGTGCGGCCTCCGAGGCTAGGCGGCACCGAACGGGTGGGCGTGTTCGCATCGCGCAGCCCCTTTCGCCCGAACCCGCTGGGCTTAAGCTGCGTGAAGCTCGATCGGGTGGAGCGCACCGACGCCGGGCCCGTGCTCCACGTCCTCGGGGCCGATTTGCGAGACGGCACGCCGATTCTCGACATCAAGCCCTATATCCCCTTCGCCGACTGCCATCCTGACGCCCGCGGCGGATGGATCGAAGACGCGCCGTGGCACGAGCTTACGATTGACTTCCCTGACCAGCTTCGCGAATCAATCAAGGAAGACAAGCTCGTCGGCCTCGTCGAGGTTCTGAGGCAAGACCCGCGGCGCGCGGGAAGCAAGCACGACCCCTCGCGCGTGTACCATCTCGCCTATTCCTCGCTCGACGTCGCCTTCACCGTAGATGGAGACGTGCTGCACGTGGTTTGCGTAAGCTAGGCCTCGCTCGCCCGCGCCTTCCTAGCAGAGAGCACGTCGCACAACTCGCCCGAATGACCGCGAACTCGGGGTTTTGAACGTGCGTCTCGCCCTGGCCAAACCAAGGGCGGCGATTGCGCGCCCTGCGCCATTGGGGCGGTCGCGGTGCGCTCCCCGCGCATCACGCGGTCGCAGCAGCCTCCCCGACGGGGAGCTCCACACGCATGACGGTGCCGTCCTCAGAGCTCGCCTCGACCTCCACCGTACCGCCGTGAAGTGCGGCGATTTCCCACACGAGCGAAAGCCCCAGCCCAACGCCGCCGTATTCCCTGCTGCGGGACGAATCGACGCGGAAGAACGGCTGGAAGATGCTCTCCTTGAACTGCTCGGGAATCCCAGGGCCGCTATCCTCAACCCGCAGGATAACGCGCCCGCCCTCCTCGCAGGTGGAGACGCGAACCGCCGTGTCGGGTCGACTGTAACGAATTGCGTTCTCGACCAGGTTGAACACGAGCCGATATACCAACGTGTCGCTGCCAATCAACTGGGCATCCCCGCTACGCTCAAGGGCGATCTTGCGCGCCTCGGCGAGGGGTGCAAGATCGGCGAGAACCTCCTCGACCATCGGCGCTAGCTCAATCCGGTCGTTGCAGGGCACGCTGCGAAGCTCGCTCATCTCGAGCAGCGTCTTCGTCATCTGCGACATCTTCTCGGTCTGCTCCTGCAGAAGCTCGAGAAAGGCAGCCTCCTCAGACCCCACGTCGGGGTGTTCGACGGAGAACAGCTCGACCTGCGCCTGCATGAGTGCAAGCGGCGTCCGCAGCTCGTGCGCGGCGTTCCCCGTGAACTGCCGCTGTGCGCTAAAGCCTTCGTCGAGGCGGTCAATCATGCTGTTGAACGACTTGCTGAACTGCTTGAACTCAGGCAGCACGTCCTCGCTAATCTTCATGTCCGCGAGGTTGCTCGGTTGCACGTTCTCAACCTGCGACGCAAAAGCCCGCAGCGGCCTGAGCGCACGGCCGCTGACGAAGTACGCCAGCACACCACCGACCAGCGTCACCGCAATTGTGATAAGCCAATTGGTCGTGCTGAAGGATTCCTGCGCGTTGCTCACGACAATCGTGAGCTCTTCGTCGAGCTCACGATTGTCGGGGTCGAACGACGCAGCGGCACCATCGCCGATGTCGCCGCATGCCGATATGCCGCTGCCGATCGAGTCCATATATCGCATCCCCGAATACCCGATCAGGCAGTTCATCAGCACGCACATTACGCACACGAGAAGGGCCGCCATCAACGTGATGCGCCACTGCAGCGAGAGCCTTCTCATTCGGCCTCCTCCATCACGTAGCCCTCCCCAATGCGATTGCGTATGGGGTCGTGCCCCAAGGCAGTGCGCAGCTTCTTCCTCAGAGCGGAGATGTGCACCCTGATCGAGTTGCTGAAGTTGTTCACGCTGCTGTCCCACACGTGTTCGAGCAGCTCCTCCTGGCTGACCGGCCGCCCCTGGTTGAGCATCATGTATTCGAGTATCCCGGTCTCCTTCCGCGTGAGAGACAAAGCCTCATCGCCTGCAAAAGCCCGACGAGCCTTTGTGTCAAATGTCAGATTTCCGCAGGTCAGCAGCACATCATTTTGCGTAAAGCGCCTCAGTGTGAGGCTGCGGATCCTCGCCGCAAGCTCTTCTAGGTGAAACGGCTTCGTCAGGTAATCGTTCGCTCCCGCATCAAGCCCGGCTACCTTCTCGGCGACCTCGCTGCGTGCCGACAAGATGAGCACCTTGGTCTCACAGTCAACTTCCCTCAGCGTCCTAAGCACCGTCATGCCATCAGCTCCTGGAAGGTTCAAATCGAGCACGACGAGATCGAAGCGCTCGACGGCGAGAAAATCCATAGCATCTCGCCCGTCGTGGCAATAGTCAACGCTGTAGGCAAGGTGCCTCAAGCTGCGCACAATCGCATCGCAAAGCGACCGCTCGTCTTCAACAACCAAAATGCGCATACGGGCCTCCTTGCGCAGACGTCGCCTCTCTTAACACGGATTTTATAGGCGATATGTTCCAATGGACCCCGAAGCGGAAGGAATAGCCTGATTTCTCCCGAAAGGAGGACAAGACCATGCGTCGAAAAGCACTGCCGCTTCTGCTCGCAGCGACATTGGCGCTGGGCGGATACGCCGCCTTTCAGCGGGTCGCCTCCATGGAGAGCGGAGCGAGAAAAACTGACTCGATCGAGGGGCCCGCACATATGGAAGGTGAGAAAAGCATGTACAAGGAAACCACGGAAAACGTCATCTACCTGGCAGGTGGCTGTTTCTGGGGCATGGAGCAACTGATGCAGTCCATCCCCGGCGGCTACTGCCACATCCCGAAAGAAGAGATGGAACTGTTCTCCAAACTACGCATCGACCCTGGCGATTACCATCTCGGCCACGTGTTCACCAATGACCCAGAGTCCCCCGACGGCGTGCGTTACTGCATCAACAGTGCGTCTTTGCGCTTTGTACCGTACGCGAAGATGCAATCCGAGGGCTACGGGCATCTCCTCGACCTGTTCGTAGAGTAGGTTTTCGCAGGCCATACATTAGAAAGCGAATGAAAGGAGCGATTGGATTGTTCAAAGCGATAAAGCCTGTAGCGCAAGTTGCCTTGCTGGCGGCCGGAGTGGCCATGGTATGCCTCGGCGCGATGAGAGGCGAAGCAGATGCCGTGCTGGCCAAGGCAATTCGACTGTGCTTGGAGTGCATTGGAATTGGATAAGAGAAGAAACCCCATATCGCAGTTTTTGAGCCGCTTCCGTAGCTGGATCCAAGCGGGCGCGACGCTGCTCACCAATATCCACCTGCCGAACTTCTTCAAGGGCACTATCTATCAGGGGCAGGGCAAAGCGGTCTGCGTACCCGGCCTGAACTGCTATTCCTGCCCCGCGGCCACAGGCACCTGCCCCATCGGGTCGTTTCAGGCAATCGTGGGCTCGTCGAAGTTCAGCTTCTCGTACTACGTGACCGGGTTTTTGATTCTCATCGGCGTGCTGTTGGGGCGTTTCGTGTGTGGATTCCTCTGCCCCTTCGGCTGGCTGCAGGAGCTGCTGAATAAAATCCCTGGCAAGAAGCTGTCCACAAGGAAACTCAAACCGCTTAGGTACCTGAAGTACGTCGTATTGCTGCTCACCGTGGTTTTGCTGCCCGCGCTGCTTGTCAACGACGTCGGGATGGGCGACCCATACTTCTGCAAGTACCTCTGCCCGCAAGGAGTGCTCGAAGGCGCGATTCCGCTTGCCATCGTCGATAGCGGCATACGCTCCGCATTGGGAGCGTTGTTCACCTGGAAGCTCGTCGTTCTGATCGCTGTGGTCGTCTTGAGCGTGCTCATCTATCGCCCATTTTGCAAATGGGTCTGCCCGCTCGGCGCTCTCTATGCGCTCATGAACAAGGTATCCCTGCTTGGAATAAAGGTTGACCAGCACCGATGCATCTCGTGCGGCACGTGCGCGAAGACGTGCAAGATGGATGTCAAGGTCACGGAGTCGCCCAATCACACCGAGTGCATCCGCTGCGGCAAGTGTATAAGGGCCTGCCCGACCGACGCCATCGGCTTCAGCTACGGCCTGAGCTTACTGGAAAAGCAACCGAATCAGCAATGCGAAGAGAACTGACGAATTGAGAAAACGACAAGCAAAGCAAACGATTGCAAATGGAGGAATGATTATGAAACTAACGAAAATTGCGGTAGTGCTGGTGGTCTCCCTTTTGGCGTTCAGCCTTGCAGCCTGTTCGGCTCCTAAGGATAGCGAGGCAACCTTGACAAGCAGCAACACCGATATCGCGACTTTGCTGGCAATGCAGCCGAAGAACGCCGAGGAGGCAGCCGAGCTGCACCAAAAGCTCATGCAGAAGGAGAACGAGATCCTCTCCAGCAACTCGAAGCTGTGGGAAAAAGTGTTCCTGTCAGCCAACAAGGACATGCCGATGATCGAGGACGGCAAGAACTACGGCGACTTCCTCCTCGACACGATCGAGGGCGCCAAAGACCAGTTCTCGGCCGAGGAATTGAAGATGCTCAAGACCGGAGCGCAGCAGGTGAAGGAAATCGAGGACAAGCTCGCGGCCCTCGAGAAGGACTTCCCCGGATGCGGTAGCTCCCCGAGCTCGGGGGAAAGCGTCGACGCGTCGAGCGCCGGCATGCCGAATAGCGCAGGCGCCGCTACCAGTGCGGGCAAGTTCCCGAGTTTCCAGGGGAAAGACCTCGACGGCAACGAAGTGACCAGCGACAAGCTCTTCTCGGGGAGCAAGGTGACCGTGATCAACTTCTGGTTCACCACCTGCAAGCCGTGCGTGGGCGAGCTGGGCGACTTGGAAGCGCTCAACAAGGAGCTTGCCAGCAAGGGCGGCCAGGTCGTGGGCGTGAATTCCTTCACGCTCGACGGTGACGCGACCGCGATCTCCGAGGCAAAGGACATCCTCGCGAAGAAGGGCGTCACGTACAAGAACGTCTGGTTCGCGTCGAGCAGCGAGGCCGGGAAGTTCACCTCCGAGCTATTCTCGTACCCGACCACCTACGTCGTCGATAAGAACGGCAACATCGTGGGCGACCCGATCGTCGGCGCGATCACGTCCCCCGAGCAGCAGAAAACGCTCAGCAAGCTCATCGACCAGGCAATTGCGAACAGCGAGGGATAAACTCGAAAGCAAACGCTATGGAAAGGCCCCAGCATTGAGAACCACCAGGGCCTTCCTGCGTCTTGCGAGCAGTCGACCAATTGAGCGAGCCGCACGACCGAACAGGGCCCCTGGCAGCGAAGAGAGCCTCCGACGTTAAGCCATCAGCTCCCTGCGTTTCAGGAAGTCTTTTTTGATACGGTCGCCCATTTCCTCAGCCAGTTCAAATCCCTGATCGCAAATGGCTTCGACAGAGGCCTGGAGAGCAGCGGGGAACTCCTCGATCGTCTCATCAAGCTCCATAAGACCACGTTTCTCCCCCACACCGCAAGCTTTAGCCGTCGCCGCGACCTCACTTCGCGTAACCTGGTCCACGCGCCGAGATCCGCCGAATGACACGCCCATCTCCCTGTCCACTTCTGGATACACGGTAGTGCTCGTCACGTCATAGAGCGGCGCGAGGCTCTTCCTCGACCAATCATCGCTCCAAAGCATCGAGTGATTCTTCAAGTGGTTGTCGGCGTTTCCAACAGCCCAATCGAACACCAATCTCGAAAACAGCATCGCCCTGTCCCCAAAGGGATTAGCGCTCTCTTCGTTTATCAGCTTGGCGCAATTATTCGCGTAGTTCCCGTCTGTCGGCTCGTACTTGTCGCCGAACTTCGGCAAAGCTTGGAAGAAATCCTCTTGATGAAGCCGATGGAGGAATTCGCTGCCCGCATCGATTCGATCGAATCGCTTCACGGCAAGCAGCGGATCGCTGCCATCGATGGGAATTAGCCTGCATTCGGCGGCATCGAAACCGAGCCTCACCGCGGTCGCCATACAAACAGCCTCGTTGATTGTCTGCAGTGGGAAACCTCCGTCGCACGCTTTCACGATATGGCTCGACGGAGCCGCACCTTTCGGGTACTGCCATGCGCCGGTAGCAGCATCGAAATGAAGACCAACCTTCATTTGCGCTCCAGCCAAAGAAAGTCTCGATCGAACTGCTGCATGCGGAGCGAACTCCCTCGGGAAGGCGGCAAGCCGTTCGAAATCGGAATCCCCCATAGGCTCATAGCCCCGTCCCCATGCGGGATCTTCGCCAGCAACCTTGAAAACCAGCGCACCAGCTGACTCATCATTGAGCCTCGATATCAGCTCATGCAAGTCATCTTCCGACGTATGGAACGAAGCGCTTAGGATCCTTCGCATGCTTCCCTCTGGGAGAAGTCCGTCGAAAAACGATTTCACCGCAGAAGGGGGCAATTCGCCCGCGCCAAGAGGAAGGGCATGCGAAATGGACTGGGCACTGTCGTTTCGCCGGTAAGAATCAGAATAGGAGAATGTCAGGGCAACCTCCGACGTGCCGACGAATCCGACCTCTTCGAATCGGCCAAGACGCTCTCGGTATACGACAAGCTCTCTTCCAGACATCGCCATCACCTTTCGAGTGCAACGAGATCGATTCCGAGCGCCAGAGCGTAAGACAAGACCTTGTCGATGCCGACCGTTCCTCGCCCACGTTCGATTTCACCCACGAGTCTGGGGCTAAAGCCAAGCATTTCGGCAACCTCTTCCTGCGTATACCCAAAAGATTTCCGCCGTTTTCTCAGCAATGATCCGAGGGAAGCGCACTCCATAACCCTTGTTCCGCACGCCATGATTTGGTCGCGACTGATTGTCATCACTGCTCGATTCTTACGTATAGGTGCAGAAACTCTGATTTGAAATATTATCATACGAATACGTAAGATTTTTATGAAATCGAAAAAATCGTACATATAGGTAAGAAATCCGCTAAAGCACCAGATAGCGACCGGTAATGCTTTCCGGGTTCGCAGCAATTTCCGCGGGCGTGCCGCACGCCACGATGCGCCCGCCGTCTTTCCCGCCATGAGGTCCCATGTCGATCACGTAATCGGCATTGGCGATGAAGTCGAGGTCGTGCTCGACCACCACCACGGTGGCGCCCTGCTCCACAAGCCGCTCGAACACGCCGAGCAGCGTCTCGACGTCGCGCGGGTGCAGGCCGATGGTCGGCTCATCGAACACGAACACGGCGTCTTCCTGCCCCCGGCCCATCTCGCTTGCAAGCTTCAGGCGCTGGGCCTCGCCGCCCGATAGCGCGGGCGTTGCCTCGCCGAGCGTGAGGTACCCCAGCCCCAGGTCATGGAGCGTTTGCAGCTTCTCGTGCGCCTTCTTGACGTCGGCAACATGCGGCAGCGCCTCATCGACCGAGAGCGCGAGCAGCTCGGGCAGGCTGAGCGCCCGGCCACAGGGCGCGCCCTTCTCGGGGCGGCAAATACCCTCGGCCGCGGCGCTATAGCGAGAACCGCGGCAATCGGGACAGGCGATGTCGACGTCGGGCAAGAACTGCACGTCGAGCGAAATCTGCCCCGTGCCGTCGCACGTGGCGCAACGCAGGCTTCCCGTGTTGTACGAGAAGTCGCCCGCCTTAAGACCCGCCGCCTTCGCCCCCTCGGTGCGCGCATAGGCGCGGCGCAAGTCGTCGAGCGCACCGCAATACGTCGCCACGGTCGATCGGACGTTAATCCCGATAGGGGTCGCGTCGATCAGGTTCGCGCGCTTGATGCCGTCTGCGGCAAGCGCCGTCACATGCTCGGGAAGCTTCTCGCCAGCCGCTGCTTGCGCGAGCGCGGGAATGAGCGTCTCCAGCACGAGCGTCGTCTTCCCCGAACCCGACACGCCCGTCACGGCAATGAGGCGGCCTCGCGGGATATCGACAGAGAACGGCTTCACCGTATGCAACCCGCTCGATTCCAGGTGGATTCGCCCCAAGTCGAACATTTTCCCAGCTTGCGCCTGTGAGCGAGCCGTCACGCGCACCGCCCCCGAAAGGAAGGGGCCTATGATCGAGGCATCGTTGCGGGCGACCTCGTCAACCGAGCCTTGAGAAACCACCGTGCCGCCGTCCGCACCCGCGGCAGGGCCCATTTCTACCAGATAGTCGGCGGCGCGCAGGATGCGCGTGTCGTGGTCGACCATCACCACGGAATTCCCGTCGGCAATCAAATCGCGCATCACGCCCAGAAGGCCGTCGATATTGGCGGGGTGCAGGCCGATGGAGGGCTCGTCCAACACGTAGAGCACGCCGGTGGTTCGGTTCCTCACCGAACGCGCGAGCTGCACGCGCTGGCGTTCCCCCGTGGAAAGCGTGGAGCCCGCACGGTCGAGCGAGAGATACCCCAGTCCCAGCTCCAGCAGGCGCTGAGCGGTGCCCGCAAACGAGTCGCAGATGGATCTCGCCATGGGGCGCATCTTATCAGGAAGACTCCCGGGCACACCTTCCACCCATGAGACCGCCTCGTCAAGCGTCATTTCCGTCGCCTGTGCCAGGTTGATGTCGCGCACAAGCGGCCCGCGCGCGGCATCCGAGAGACGCGTGCCACCGCAATCGGGGCAAGGCCCCTCGGTCAAGTACTTCGCGACGCGGCGCAGCCCCTTCTCGTCCTTCGCCTTCGCAAGCGAGTTTTCCACGGTGCGCACGGCGTTGTAGTAGGTGAAATCGAGCTCGGCGAAGTTCTCGCCCTTCTTCGCCTTGTACAGGATGTGTCTCTTCTCGGCTGGACCGTTAAACACGATGTCGCGCTCAGCCGGCGAGAGTTCGCAAAACGGCACGTCCGTGCGCACGCCCATGGCGCCGCACACCTGCTTCATGAGATCCCACATAAGCGAGCCCCAAACCACAACAGCGCCCTCATCGATGGTCTTGCTCTCGTCGGGCACGAGCGCCGCGCGGTTCACGGTGCGCGCGATACCGGTGCCGCCACAGGTAGGACAAGCGCCCTCGCTGTTGAAGGCGAGCTGCTCAGCACCGGGGCCGAAGAACTCGCCGCCGCAGTGGGGGCACGAAATCGCCAGTTCAGCAGCGACATTCAAGCTTGGCGGCACATGCTTGCCGCAATGTGGGCACACGTGGCTGCCGACGCGCGAGAAGAGAAGCCGCAGGCTGTTCAAAAGCTCGCTCGAGGTGCCGAACGTGGAACGCACGCCGGGCACCGCCGGGCGCTGGTGCAACGCGAGGGCGGCGGGAACGAAGCGCACATCGTCGACCGAGGCCTTGCCCGCCTGAGCGATGCGCCGACGCGTGTAGGTGGAAAGCGCCTCCAAATAACGGCGCGACCCTTCGGCATAGAGCACGCCGAGTGCAAGCGAGCTTTTGCCCGAACCCGACACGCCCGCGATGCCCACAAGCTGGCCGAGCGGAATGTCCACGTTCACGTTCTTCAAATTGTGCACGCGCGCGCCGCGCACCTCGATATGGTCGATTTTCTGCATGATTTCCTTAATCCAGCGTTGTGCCAGCAAGAAGGGGCGCACCCGATGCGGCTACCCGTATCCGCTCGCAGCTTCATGCCGATCGCCGATGCCCGCTTGCGGCTTTAAAACAACGGCCAGCACCTGCTCGCTGGCAGACTCCTACGAATGACCCAGGTCGTAGAGCTTCCTGATATCCTTCGGCAACCCATCGGGAATCATTTCCCAGAGGCGCTCTTCCCCGCCGTCTTTTTGAGCCGTCTCATAGTACCAGCACTTGAACTTCACCATGGCGAGCGCCTTCCGCATGCGCTCGATCTCCTCCTCGGCCTGGACCTTGCGCGCCTCAAACAGCTCCTTTCGCGCAGCGTATGTCGACGGCCCCTCCTGCACCATGTCGACGAAACGCTTGATGTCCCTGATTTCGAGTCCCGTCTTCTTCAGGCAGTCAATGACGCGGAGCAGTTCAAGTTCGCCTTCGCCGAAGCGGCGCGTACTGCCCGATCGCTCCAAGTTGGGGAATAATCCCTCTTTGTCATAGTAGCGCAGTGTTGACACGGGGATGCCAAACATTTCCGAAACCTGCCCGATTGAATACATGGTAAATTCCCTCCAAAGTATCTTGACTTGAAGTTAGGTTTAAGTATTAGAGTGCCAGCATCATACCAAATGCAACCCGAGAAGCGAAAGGGAAACCATGCTCGGCAACTTCACTTACCACAACCCCACCAAGCTCATCTTCGGCAAGGACGCTCTGGCCTCGCTTGCGGCGGAACTCGCTCCCTACAGCACCATCCAACTCGTCTATGGAAGCGGCTCTATCAGGAGATTCGGTATTTACGACCAAGTCGTCGAGACACTACGCGCAGCAGGTAAAACCATCGTCGAAGACAGCGGCGTCATGCCGAACCCCACCATCGAGAAGCTTCGCGAGGGCGCACAAATCGCCCGCGACAACGATGTCGATTTCATCCTCGCCGTGGGAGGCGGCTCGTGCGTGGACTACGCGAAGGCAGTTGCGGTCTCTAAGGACCTGCCCGCAGGCGAAGACCCCTGGGACGTGTACTTCGACCGATTCGAAGAGCCCGCGGCGGATAGAGAGGTCGTGCCCGTGGGATCGGTTCTCACTATGGTGGGCACTGGCTCTGAGATGAATCGCGGCTCGGTCATCACCAACCGAGAGCTCGGCAGGAAGATCGGCCACGTCTTCACCGACGAACGCGTCTCGCCACGCTTTGCCGTGCTGAACCCCGAGTTCACCTACACGGTGCCGCGCTATCAGATGGTCGCAGGCATCTTCGACATCATGAACCACATTACCGAGCAATACTTCAGCGACACCGACGACAACACGAGCGATTATCTGGCCGAGGGTCTCATGCGCGGCCTCGTTACCGCAAGCCGCGCCGCCGTGGCCAATCCGACGGACTACGAGGCGCGCTCGAACATCATGTGGACGGCAACCTGGGCGCTCAACACCCTTGTGGGCTGCGGCAAAACGCAGGACTGGGAGGTTCACATGATCGGCCAGGCCGTAGGCGCCGTCACTGACGCCACGCACGGCATGACGCTTTCCGCTGTGGCGCTTCCCTATTACCGCCTAATCATGCCGTATGGCCTGGAGAAATTCGCGCGCTTTGCCACGAACGTGTGGGGCATCGACACCGCAGGCAAAACCAACGAGGAGCTCGCAGCGGCCGGCCTTAAAGCCATGGAGAACTGGATGCGCGAAATCGGCTGCGTGATGAGCATCCGTGAGCTGGGCGCCGACGAGTCGAGCCTCGACGCCATCGCCGACGCGACCCTCACAATGACGGGCGGCTACCGCACGCTCACCCGCGCCGAAGTCCTCGACGTTCTGCGCAAGAGCCTCGCAGCAAAGTAGCGGCTGGTCCAAAGCGTAATCGCGAATGACGCTGTCGTTCACCCGTAACCGTCACTCGCCATGTGTAAAGAAAACAGGAAGGAAGTCCACAATGGCTGTCAAACAAACCGCAGGACACGATGCACTCGGCAAGTTCGCGCCCGAGTTCGCTCATCTCAACGACGACATTCTCTTCGGGGAAGTGTGGAGCCGCGAGGACAAGCTACCGCTCAAGCTGCGCAGCATCGTCACCGTAAGCGCCCTCATCGGGAAAGGCATCGTCGACAGCTCGCTGAAATATCACCTGGCCAGCGCCAAGAAGAACGGCGTCACGCAAGAAGAGATGGCCGAGATTCTCACCCATATCGCCTTCTACGCCGGCTGGCCCAACGCGTGGGCGGCATTCAACATGGCGAAGGAAGTTTATGTGGAAGACGGGACGGATGGCACGATCAGCGAGGGCAGCGCGGGCGACACCGCGGGCAGCGGCAGCCCCGAATCGCACGGCGGCTTCTTCGGCCTGGGCAAGCCCAACGACGCCTTCGTACAGTACTTCATCGGCCAAAGCTATCTCAACGCGCTCACCGGGCCCGATGACTACCTAGCAATTTTCAACGTGACCTTCGAGCCGGGCTGTCGTAACAATTGGCATATCCATCATGCGAGCAAAGGCGGCGGGCAAGTGCTCATCTGCGTGGATGGCGAAGGCTGGTACCAGGAGGAGGGCAAGTCCGCCCAGCGCCTGCTCCCCGGCGACGTGGTGGAGATTCCCGCGAACGTCAAGCATTGGCATGGCGCCGCTTCCGATAGCTGGTTCAGCCACCTCGCCTTCGAGTACCCCGGCGAGGATGCGAGCAACGAGTGGCTCGAACCTGTGGACGACGGCGCTTACAACGCACTTTCCTAACGCGGGGGCGCTTTCCTAAACTGTACCAAAAGTGTCTCATCTGAAGCGAAGCTAGGGCTAGTTACTCCACAGTTGAACTTGATTCGTGGAGTCGTACACAATTCCTTCGTAATAAATCGTCAGTTCTGTACATGGGGCTCGAAGCAGCTCGGTCGCGAGCGCCACCAAGTGCGTCGAGCGTCAAAGAAGGCAGCTCCTCGCAGAGCTTAAGCGGGTTGGGTCCCATAATCTTGGATCTGACAAGGTTGATGTCGAAGCTGCTCGCTTTTGGGAAGTTGTTCATTGTTACTCCTGTTCGTTGAATCGATGGCGAAAACAGGCACGGAACGGCGCAAAAACACAAGGCCTTGATGCGGCCTTTTCAGAAGTGCTCTGCGATTAACCGTTCCCTAAAGAACAATGACCAAAAAGACATCCCCCTAAGATGTGCTTGTACGGAGCACGATTGCCCCGTCGGACGAAGTACACAACCGAGCACGGTCGAACGGCAACTGGTCGCAGGCAGCGCAAGCAAGAATACAGCTAGAGCCCAACCGAGTAATCGCAGCGTCGCAAACGGAATTATCCTGCGATAATGAAATCATCAGCCCGTTCAAGAGACGCCATCACCAGAAGAATGCCAGATGAAGAAGGAGGCGGAATGCTGCTATCGCTTGCCCCCATGGAGGGAATCACCGGATATGCGTTTCGCCGCGCGCACGCGGAAGTCTTCGGCGCGCTCGACCGCTACTACACGCCGTTCATCTCGCCGCTCCCTAAGGTGGGAATGCCATTCAGCAAGCGCAACAGCCGCGAGCTCAACCCCATGAATAACCAAGGCCTCGATGTCGTGCCCCAACTCCTGGCCAACGATGCCGACCGGTTCGTCTGGGCAGCTGGGCTTTTTGCCGACATGGGCTACAAGGAAGTCAATCTCAACCTCGGCTGCCCTTCGGGGACAGTGGTTGCCAAGGAGAAGGGCTCCGGCCTTTTGCGCAACCCGGACAGGCTCGAGGCGTTTCTGACCAACGTGTGTGAACGCTCGCCTCTGCCGGTTTCGGTCAAGACACGCGTCGGCATCGCAAACGACGACGAATACGACGAGCTCCTTGCGCTGTTCTGCCGCTGCGGAATCGCCGAGATCATCGTGCATCCCCGCGTGCAGAAGGATTTCTACAATGGCGCCCCGCGCCAGGAGCTTTACGGCAAGACGCTCGAGTGCGCGCCGTTCCCCGTGGCCTATAACGGGGACATCTTCACGCTGGGCGACTACGATGCGTTGCTCGCAGCCTACCCGCAGACGCGCCACGCCATGCTCGGCCGAGGCCTCCTGGCCAATCCCGCCCTTGCGCGCGAGATTCGCGGCGGTGAAGGTTTGGCGCGCGAGGAACTCAAGCGCTTCCACGACAAGCTTTACGAGTCCTACACCGACGACATGGGCGGCAACGCGGTGTTCCGCATGAAGGAGTGGTGGTCCTACGCCGAGCACGCATTCGCCGACCCGCCCTCGGTCCACCGCATCATGAGAAAGACCCGCCGCGCCGACGAGTACGAAGCTGCCGCGCGCAAAAACTTCTCCACCGAGAAGCTCGCCGACTCTCCGCGATTCAGCTGACGCCCCGTAGCAGTGATCGACCGTAAGACGAACAGAAAAGCCACACGTCATCCCCGATGGTCGCAATGCTACTCGATCAGCACGAGCGCGCGGTTCTCCTTAACGTAGCGCAAAAGGCTCCGCGCAGCCCGGCCAATCCCTGGCGTGTTCCCCAAACCATTCAACTCCTTCGCCTAGCCACCTGGACCAATACTGAAGACTAACGACATGAAAGGGGGTAAGCGGCCCCAGCCTCTCTACCCCTTGCACGCCCCTAAGACAAGGCGCCCTTCTAGCCTTGCTCGCAGGCGAGCTCCGCTTCCTCGGCTCCTTGCGTCCCCTTGCTGAGCAGCGCGATGCCGGCGACGACCGCGATCATCCCGATGCCGACGACGATGGAGAACGGGTCGTTCCAGAAGATGATGCCGATGAGCGTCGTCAAAAACGTGCCCACGCCACCCCAGATGCCGTAAGCCATCCCCAGGCTTAGGTCCTTGAGCGCAAACGTCAGCATCACGAACGACAAGATGTAGCACGCCGCGGTCACGATGCCGAACACGGGCTGGGTGAAACCCTCCGACAGCTTCATGAACGTGGTGCCGAGCACCTCGGACACAATAGCGACCGACAAAATCAGAATCGGGTTCCCCTTCATTTACATCGCCCCCAAGCGCAGGCACGCTACGCCGAAAATGATGAGCGCGATGCCCGCAATCTTCTTTGCGTTGAACTTCTCTTTCCAGATGATACGGCTCACCACGGCGGTCAGCGCCACAGCCGCGCTCGTCCAGATCGCATACGCCAAGCCCAGCGGCAGGTCAGCAAAGACATGGGAAAGCGCATAGAACGACACGGCGTAGCCCACCACGATGCCGATGATGGGGACCTTGCGTTTGAAGCCCTCGGAGAGCTTCATGCATGTGTCGCCGAACACCTCGAAGAGCACCGACAATCCCAAAAGCGCATAAGGGCTCATCGCCGCACCTCTTCTTGGAAGGTCTTCGCATACTGCTCGACTACCTTGATGAAGACCCCGATTTCTTCGGCGGTTATCGACTCGGCGGCCTTCACCTCGAGCTCGCGCATTCTCTCGACCGGCTGGCTCCACCACTCGCGGCCCTCATCCGTAAGTACCATGATTCTCTCGCGCTTATCGGCCTCGCTCGGATGCGCGGTCACAAAGTCGCGAGCTCCGAGGCGTTTGCAAATGGCGCTGACCGTCTGTTTTCCCATGTCGCACCGCTCGCAAATCGTTCTTTGGGAAAGCCCTTCGCCCTCATCCCACAAGGCATCGACGACGTAGAGCTCGCTTGCGTCCACGCCCATCTTCCTTGCAAGCGAACTGTAGGCGAACGAAAGGTCGCGCCAGCAGTTCCACATCTCCTTCGAGAACTCTTCCGATCTCATTTCTCGTCTCCATTCGAATTAGTCCAACTATTGACCAGTATAGTCTATCTTCGGACTTTTTCCAAGCCCGAGCGGAAATGCGACGAGACCTCACCCGTCCTTCGCCGTTATACTGTTTGAGCCTTTGGCTGTATCCGGCATACGCCTCCGCCTCGGGCAAATATCCCAAGGAAAGCAACATCGACGGCGGCGACCTCGAATCCGATAGAGCGGGAATCCTCGAGGGAATGCACGCCATCGTGATCTTAAGCCCGCAAGCCGCAGGCATCGCCCCCGGTGACGCCATCACGCTCCGCTCCTAGCGAAAGCGAAAGCGAAACTTTTCCTGCCAGGTGGGACGAGGCGAGGCGGGGGTCGGGCAGTTCGTCTCACTGCCTAACGGGAATCAGCCGAGGCGTGGTCGGACGAGTAACGCGAAAGCGAGACAAATCACCCGACCCCTGTCTCAGGAGGGGTCGGGTTGGGAGCCTACCTCGGCGCCCCAACCCCCGTCCCAAACCCCGTCGCGCTAGCTCGCCTCCGGTTTCGCGAGCAGGATATGCTCCGGCAGAATGGGAAGCTCGCGATGCCACACGCCCGTCGCCCGGTAAATCGCATGCGCTATCGCGGGAGCCGGCGTGTTGATGACGATCTCACCGATCGACTTCGCGCCGAACGGGCCCGTGGGCTCATAGGAGTGTTCGAACTCCACACGGATATCCCCCACATCGAGGCGCGTGGGCAAGCGGTAGGTGAAAAGGCTCGACTCGCGGATAGCGCCCTTGGGCGTGCGGGTGACGTCCTCCATGAGCGTGTGCCCGATGCCCTGCACGATGCCGCCCTCGACCTGGATGCGCGCGAGTGCCGGGTTGATGGGAATGCCGCAGTCGACCACGGCATCGAAGTTGAGCACCTCGACTGTGCCGGTCTCGCGATCGAGCTCGATTTCCGCCATGCCCACCATGAACGGCGGCGGGGACACCGGGGAAGAGTGCATCGCGGTTGCCTCCGCCAGCTGGCAGCTGTTGCACTGGCTCTTCTGGGCGATGGCGGGAAGGGAAACCGTCTCGCCCGTGCTTTCACGAACCACGCAGCCGCCTTCGAAGGCAAGCTCATCCGCCGCGCACCCAAGGACCTCCGCCGCAATGGCGCACAACCGCTCCTTCAGCTGCGCACACGCCTTCTCAACGGCCATGCCGGTGACATACGTCGTCGAAGACGCGTAGGAACCCGAGTCGTAGGGCGAGGCATCCGTATCGGCGCCGAACACCGAGACATCGTCCACCGAGCATTCCATATGCTCGGCGACCATCTGGGCCAGAATGGTGTCGCAGCCCGTTCCCATGTCGGCCGCGCCGATGACCAGCATGTAAGTTCCATCGTCGTTCAGCCTGACGGTGACCGACCCCGAGTCGATGCCGGCGATGCCCGAGCCCTGCATGGACATGCCCACGCCCGCGGCGCGAACCTTGCCGTTGCCCATGTCGCGCACGGGGTATTTCGCTTCCCAGTCGAACATCTGGCGGCAACGGTCCAGGCAGCGATCGAGCGCACATGCGTTAGCCACCTCGTTGAAGTAGGCGGGCATGGTCATGCCCTCACGCAGCATGTTCTGCTCGCGCAGCCCGATCGGGTCGCGGCGCAGCATCTCGGCGAGCTCGTTCACCGCGGTTTCCACGGCGAACTGGCCCTGCGTCGCCCCGAAACCACGATACGCGCCCGAAGGCTGCATGTTCGTGTAAACCACGTCGGCCGTGAACTTGAACGCTTCCAAAGAACCCGTGTACAGGGGGATGGACTTGTGCCCGGTGAGACCCACCGTCGCCCAACCATGCTCGCCGTACGCGCCCGAGTTCGACAGCGTCGTCACGTCGAGCGCGCGGATGCGCCCATCGTCGTTCGCGCCAAGGCGAACCTTGATTTCCATCTCGTGACGCGGAGAGCCGCAGGTTTGGGCCTCTTTTCGCGTGAACACGCACATCGCGGGGCGGCCCGTCTTCAGCGTGACGAACGCGGGATACACCTCGCACACCGCGGTCTGCTTCGCGCCGAAACCGCCGCCGATGCGCGGCTTCTCCACGCGAATGCGGCTTTTCGGGATGCCCAGCGCATGGGACAAGATGCGGCGGACGTGGAACACGATCTGCGTGGACGAGATCACATGCAGGCGCCCGTAGCGGTCCAGCTCGGCATACGTGCGAAAGGTCTCCATCATGGCCTGGTTGAAGGCCTTCGTGTGGTAGGTGCGCTCCAAAACGATGTCGCAGTCGGCGAACACCGCCTCGACGTCGCCGTCGGCGTCAGCGGTCGTGCCCACGAGGTTGCGCCTGTTGTCTCCGCCCAAGTCGCACAGCATATGCCAGTTGTCCTCGGGGTGCACGAGGGTGGGATTATCCTTAGCGGCGCGGAAATCCAGCACGGAATCGAGCACCTCGTAGGTCACCTTGATGCGCGAAAGGGCCGCCTCGGCAGCCTTCTCGTTTTCCGCGGCCACGATCGCCACCACGTCGCCCACATAGCGCACATGACGATCGATAATCAGGCGGTCGTAGGGGCTTGTCTCAGGATAGGTCTGCCCCGCGTTGCTGAAGCGCGCCCCCGGAACGTCTTCCCAGGTGTAGACGTCCACCACCCCGGCGATCTTTTTCGCCTTCGACGTGTCGATATCCTCCACGATGGCGTTGGCATGAGGGCTTCGCAAGAGCTTCACCACAAGCGCGTCGGGCGCGATGTCCTCGGTGAACACGGGCTTGCCCAAAAGGAGCTGCAGCGAGTCCTTTTTGCGGACGGACTTGCCGACCGATTGGTAATCGGGCCTATTCACGTGAGCCCCCTTCCGCGTTTCTGCTGGTGAGGAAGTTGCGAATACCGCGCAACTGGCCCACATACCCCGAGCAGCGGCACAGGTTACCGGAAAGGTACGAAAGAATCTCCTCATCGGTAGGGTCGGGATTCTCGCGCAAAAGCGCGATTGTGTTCATCACGAAACCCGGGTTGCAGAAACCACACTGCTCAGCGCCCTGGTCCGCGATGAAGCCCACGAACTCGGACGCTTCATCCTGCAGTCCCTCGAGGGTCTGCACGCTATGCCCATCGGCGCGGGCAACCAACGTGGAGCAAGACAGCACCGGCTCACCGTCGAGAAGCACCGTGCACAGACCGCAGGCAGACGTCTCGCAGCCGCGCTTCACGCTTAAGCAGCCATGAGCGCGAACGAAATCGATGAGCAGCATATCGGCCGAGATGTCGTCGGACACCGCCTTGCCGTTCAGCTTGATCGTAACCTCCATTACCGCACCTCCCCCAATGCCAGCAGGGTGCGACGCACAAGCACGGGCACCAGCGCGCGGCGATACTCCGCCGAGCCCCACATGTTCCCGGAAACGGGGACGACGCCCGCCGCGTAGTCGGCGAACGCCGCAGCGCTTTCCTCGGTGATGCCGCCAGCGAGAATGCCCCGCTCATCGCGAAGAAGCATCGCGCGCGCCGGGCGGGAACCCACGACGACGCGGTACTCCTCCCCCACCTTGGCCGCCACGCAGTTGAGCGTGGGCAGGTCGGTCCGCTGCTTGCGCACCGCCTGGTAGGCGAAGGCGCCGGGACGCTTCTTGACGATCAGGCGAACGAGGATGTCGTTGTCGTAGGACATGCACACAAACTCCTCCAAGGGCACGACGCCGCCCTTGAAAAGCTCAACGGAGCTGTCCATGGCAAGGAATAATGCAACGACGTCGGAAAAGCCCATGCGGCGCCACAGGCTTCCGCCCAGCGTGGCGCCGTTGCGGAATTGCACGCCCACGATGTCGCGCAGCGCGGCCTTCACCGCGCCGCAGGAGTAAACGTCCAGGCCAGGATGCTTCTCAATCTGACGCAGGGTCGCCATAGCGCCGATGCGGAACTCGTCTTCGGTCTCCTCGATCGCATCCAAACCAAGATCGCAAAGGTCGATGGCCGTGTTGAAGGAATGCGTGCCCATCTTCAACCACATCATGCCCGCAACCACGCGGTTGCGCTTCTTCTGATTGAGCTCCCAAGCCTCTTCCAGGCTTTGCGGGCGCACGTATTTTTGGAAGGTAATAATGTCACTCGCCCCATTATTTGAGGTTTACATAGTCTTCGCTATTATACTGTGGCGCAGGGGACATCCCCGAAAACACACCTGACCAACCATCGAATTTGCAGAGGCCCGCCCCATCATGACCCACTCCGCTTACGGACCGCAGACAAGGCACGGATGCATCATCATGGCATCGGGCACGAGCACCCGCTTCGGAACGAACAAGCTTATAGCCGAGCTCGGCGGCGTGCCGCTTATCCAGCACGTGCTGCGAGCAACCGGTGGGCTGTACGCCAGGCGCGTTATGGTCACGCGGCACTCGGACGTGGCGCGCCTGTGCGATATGCGAGGAATCGAAGTCGTCCTGCATGATGAGCCCCTAAGAAACGACACCGTGCGCTTGGGAATGGAGAAAATGGCGGACTGCGACACAGTCACGTTCGTTCAAGGTGATCAGCCGCTCGTCAGCGCAAACAGCCTCGCTGCGCTTCTTCGCGGCGCTGAGGGCCACCCCGATTGCATCTGGCGCGCAAGCTTTCGGGGCACGCCGGGCGCTCCCGTGCTCTTTCCCGCGTGGACGTTTAACGAGCTGCGATCGCTTCCGCCCGGCAAGGGCGGCGGCGTGGTCGCCAAAGCGCACAAGGAGCGCGTGCGCACCATCGAGGTTTCTAGCAAATGGGAGCTCTTCGACGTGGACACCCCCGATGACCTGCAAACCCTTCAAGCGCATCTCAAAAACGGGCTCAAATAGGGGCCGAACAGAAAGAAGGCGCCTCGCGGAATCGTCGTTCCACGGGGCGCCTTCTGCGCTTACGCTTTATCTGCTAACCTCTATGCGTTTGCGTCCGTTTTCGAAGGAATCGCCTTTTCCTTGGGAAGAACGACGTTCAAGACGATGGCGACCGCCGCAGCGGCAACGATGCCGGATCCGCCGAAGATGAGGCTTACCATCTGGGGAGAGCCCGCCAGGATGGCGGGATTGGCGCCGATGCCGTAGCCCAAGCCCAGCGCAACCGACACGATGCTCAGGTTGCGCGGCGTCAGCGGATCGCGCGTGATCAGCTGAATGCCGCTCACCACGATGGACGCGAACATGATGACGGCCGCGCCGCCCAAGACGGACTGCGGCATGATGGACACCACCGCGCCGAGCTTCGGGCACAGACCGCACAAAATCAGGAAGACGGCGCCGCAGGCCAAAGCCTTGCGGTTCACCATCTTGGTCATCGTGACCAGGCCCACGTTCTGGCTGAACGACGTGTTCGGCAGAACGCCGAAGAGAGCCGCGAAACTCGAGCCCACGCCGTCGCAGACCACGCCGCCGGAAAGCTCCTTGTCGGTCGCCTCGCGATCCATGCCGCCCTGCGTGACGCCGGAGATATCGCCGACGGTCTCGACCGCCGTGACGATGAACATCACGAGCACGGGGGCAATGGCGCGCATGTCGAACACCGGCGCCACAGGCAGCGGGTTCGGGATGGCAAACCATGCCGCTGCAGCGACCTTATCCCAGTTCAAAACCCATGCCTTGGTGTACTCGACACCCTCGGAGTTAATGCCTGTGGTGGGCAGCACCAGCCCCATGATGCCCGCAACGACATAGCCGACGACGATGCCGACCAGAATGGAAGACGCACTGACGAAGCCCGTCGTCGCATGCTTCACCGCCAAGATGACGACGAGGACGATAAGCGCCAGGCACAGGTTCTCGGGGGAACCGAAATCGGCCGCGCTGTTGCCGCCGCCGAACGCGTTGACGCCGACGCTGATGAGGCTCAGGCCGATAGAAAGGACGACAGTACCCGTCACGATGGACGGGAAGAAACGGCGCAGCGGCTTTAAGAAGAAGCCGAGAACAGCCTCGAACAGGCCGCCGATGATCGAAGCGCCCATGATGGCGCCGTAGGCAACGAGACCGCCGCCCATTGAGGCCGCTACGGAATTGAACACGCCGATGAAGCCCGAAGATGTGCCCATGATGATAGGAACCCTGCCGCCAACAGGGCCGATGCCGAAAAGCTGAACCAAGGTCACAACGCCTGCGATCCACATGGCGTTCTGCAGCAGCGCCAGCTGGACATCGGCGAACTCGGCTCCCGCCAAACCGCACGCACCCGTCACGATCAAAAGCGGCGTCAGGTTGCCCACGAACATAGCCAGAACATGCTGCAATCCCAGGGGTATCGCCTGAGCGAGGGGCATGTCTCCCTCGAACGAGAAAACGCCGAGCGACCTCGCGCTGCCAGACGTCTTCTCCGAAGAAGCGGCCGCGGGCTTCTCTCCCGAAGCTTCCGAAGCCCGAGCCTCTGAAGCCGCCTCCTGTTTTTCCTCCACCATCTGAATCCCTCTCTAAAAGGACAGTAAAGTGAAAAAATAACACCGCAGGGCGCGCATTTGAAGAAGCAACAGGGATTTTTCCACGTAGGGTCTTAAATTCCGCCCCTTGATTCGGGCCCGCATCACATAAGCGGCCGCAAGCTGCGCTCCAAGATGCCGTGCACGCAGGTGATTGCCGCGCCGTAGTTCACCATGGGCGTACCGCTTCTCGCCGCCACGCTCTGGCGCCAGTGCATTTCCTTCTCGTTGAGCATGCACCCGCCGCAGTGGACTACCACGTCGTAGCCGCTAACGTCGTCGGGAAACCCATGCCCCTGAGTGAACTCGAACGTCGGATTCGCGCCGCAATAGCCGCGAATCCACGCGGGCATTTTCACCGTGCCGATGTCCTCGCACTGGCGATGGTGCGTGCAGCCCTCCGAGATGAGCACGCGGCTTTCGTCGGTGAGCGCACTAAGCGCCGCCGCGCCTTCCACAAGCGTGCGCAAATCGCCCTTATAACGCGCCATGAGAAGGGAAAACGACGTGAGCGGCGTCGTCTCCGGGACGATGCTCGCAACCTTTTGAAACGCTTGCGAGTCGGTGATCACGAGGCGGACGTCGCGCACCGCCGCTAAAAGGTCGGCGAGCTCTTCGGGCTGGCAGACGAGAGCGCTCGCATGGGCGTCGAGAACGTCGCGCAGCACGAGCTGTTGCGGCAAGATGATGCGGCCCTTCGGCGCCGACGAGTCGATGGGAACGACAAGCACCACCTTGTCGCCCGGCGAGAGCAAATCGGCAACAACGCGGCGCTCATGCGCGGCCGGTCCTCCCACGTGCGCAAGAGCTTCCTTCAGCTCGTTTATGCCCGCGCCCGTGTGCGCGCTTGCGAGCACCTCTGCACGAACTGGGGCGGCAGGGGCGTCGGCGTCGGGGGCGGCGACAACCTGGGCGATGGAAGCGTCGGCGGCGCCCGATGTGGCTCCCCTGGTAGCACCGCCCGAACCCGCAGCAACCCCTTCCCCCGACAGAAGGTCGGCCTTATTGCGCACCACGATGAAGGGCAGCCCGAGCTCCTCGAACAGGGAGATAAGCTCTTGCTCGGCTGCGACCAGCGCGCGCGTGGCGTCGGTCACGAGCACGGCCACGTCACAGGTGCGCAAGGTCTCGCGCGTGCGCTCGACGCGGCGCGCGCCCAGCTCCCCGACGTCGTCGATACCAGGGGTGTCCACGATATCGACCGGCCCCAGCGGCAGAAGCTCCATAGCCTTGCGCACCGGATCGGTCGTGGTGCCGGCGACGTCGCTCACGAGCGCCACTTGCTGCCCGCACACCGCGTTCACCAGGCTCGACTTGCCAGCATTGCGCACGCCGAAGAACCCGATCCGCACGCGCTCGCCTGAAGGCGTCTCGTTCAAACCCATGTTGGAGCCATCCTTTCGCCTTGCTATCGCAGCACGCCTTGCGCACTGCTCCCATTCCTCCGCCCGCTGCCGCAGCGCGCTTCCCGCGCCGCTTCCCCGTTCCCGCACGGCCTGCGCGACATGCTCGCGCCCCTCGAGATCCCACGCGGCCTGCCGCCCACGCAACTTCCGCGAAAACCTCGCTAGAAGCGCAAATCGCGCTCGCCCTTGTGCACGACCGCAGAAATCGCCTCAGCGCACTGGCGGCGTCGTTTCTCGTCCTCGACCTTGAGCAGCTCGCGCTCGATGAGCGCAAAGCCCTTTTGGGAGGTATCGGGCTTGGCGTAATCCGTCAGATATTCCGCAAGCGTGACGAGCGCGTTGGGGTGGCAGTAATTCAAGATTTGCCCGCTCTTGCAGAAGCTCATGAACCGGTCGCCCGTGCGCCCCGCGCGGTAGCACGCCGTGCAGAAGCTGGGCACATGCTCCTGATCGATCAGCCACGAGACCACGTCGTCGAGCGTACGCTGGTCGCTCACGTCGAACTGCTCGGTGTCGTGCGGGCGCGCCTGCTCAGTGTAGCCGCCCACGCTCGTGCGGCTTCCACCCGAAATCTGGCTGATGCCGTAGCGCAACGCGCGCTCCCGTACCGCCTGGCTCTCGCGCGTGGAGATGATCATGCCCGTGTAGGGCACCGTGATGCGGATGAGCGCGATGATCTTCTCGAACATCTCGTCGGGAATGCCGTTGTCGAACACGTCGGGGTCGATGTCCATAGCGGGCTTCACGCGCGGCACGCTAATAGTGTGCGGGCCCACGCCGTGCACGGCTTCCAGGTGCTCCGCATGCATGATAAGGCCCGCGAACTCGTAACGGTAGCTCTCGAGCCCGAACAGCACGCCCAAGCCCACGTCGTCGATGCCGCCCTCCATGGCGCGGTCCATCGCCTCGGTGTGCCAGTTGTAATCGCTCTTCGGCCCCGTCGGGTGCAGGCGCTTGTAGCCTTCCTTGTTGTACGTCTCCTGGAACAGGATATACGTGCCGATCTCGGCCTTTTTGAGCATGCGGTACTCCTCCACCGTCGTGGCGGCGATGTTCACGTTCACGCGGCGGATGGCACCGTTTTTGTGCTTGATGGAATAGATGGTGTCCATCGATTCGAGGATGTACTCGATGGGGTTGTGCTTCGGGTCCTCGCCCGCCTCGATGGCAAGGCGCTTGTGGCCCATGTCCTGCAGCGCGATGACCTCGGCGCGAATCTCGTCTTGCGTGAGCTTGCGGCGCGGAATCTCGCGGTTCTTGGCGTGATAGGGGCAGTACAGGCAACTGTTCACGCAATAGTTCGACAGGTACAGCGGCGCGAAAAGCACGATGCGGTTGCCGTAATAAGCCTGTTTGATGTCGTGCGCAAGCTGCTTGATGGCCGCGTTCACCCCCGCATCCTCGCAGGCCAGAAGCACGCTCGCCTCACGATGGGTGATCATGGCGCCGTGCTCGCTTGCCGGGTGCAAGTGGGGCTTGCACTTCTCCAAAATGTCGTAGCACAGCTGCACGTCGTCCTTGTGCGCGTCGGCGAAGGCGAGCGTCTCCAAAATTTCCTCGTCGTTGATGAACTCATCGGCGCAGAGCGATTTCGGGTTATACGAATACCCCATAGGGTCCTTCTTTCTTTCGTGCTTTCAAGCGCCCGGCGGCAATCACGTCTCGGGCAGGGGCGCCATGTCACCGCGGTCGACAACGAGCTCGTAGCCGATCGACAGCATGCGCGCGCCCAGGCAGCCGCGACATTCCGCAGCCTCTTCGCCCGTACATATCTTGTTATCGTACAAATCGTAGTCTTTGCGGCGATTAACCGGCGAAAGGTTCGGCATCACGACGTTCGCGCCGGCAAGGATTCCCCGCTCGCGCCCATCGGGAACGATCGTGCCGAGCGCCGTGGTCGCGGGAAGCAGCACATTCGGCTTGATGAGCCGGATAATCGACAGCAAATAGCACGTGAGTTCCGCCGTGCCTGGCGCGAAGGCGGAAAACGGCGTCGCGTGGTGCGGGACAAACGGGCCGATGCCGCACATCTCGGGCTGGAACTGCTCGATAAACCGCAGGTCGCACGCAAGGTCGGCCGCAGTTTGGAACGGTGCGCCCACCATGAAGCCGGCACCCACCGCGTATCCGATTTCACGCAGGTCGGACAGGCAGCGCATGCGGTTCTCGAGCGATATCTCGGGGGGATGCCAACGCCTGTAGAGCGCAGGGCTTGCCGTCTCGTGGCGCAGCAGGTAACGTTCGGCGCCCGCCTCATGCAGGCGCTCGTAGCTTTTGCGGCTTCGCTCGCCGAACGACAACGTGACCGCGCAGTCGGGGTGTGCCGCATGGATGCGCTCTGCAATGCCGCACAGCACGTCATCGGTGAAGAAGGGGTCTTCCCCACCCTGCAAAACGAACGTGCGAAATCCCAAATTGTAGCCAGTGTCCGCACATTTGACGATCTCGTCGGCGGAAAGGCGGTAGCGGCGCGCCGTTGCGTTCGACCGACGAATGCCGCAGTACAGGCAGTCGTTCTTGCAGAAGCTCGACACCTCGATGAGCCCGCGGGTGAACACCTTCGTGCCGTATACCTGTCTGCGCACGGCATCGGCGCGACTCGCAAGCTCGCGGGCCGCGCCGGGCGTGCGCTGTGCTACAAGCCGCTCGTATTCGCCAAGCGAAAGTGAGCGGGTGCGGCACAGCTTGTCGATGAGGAGCGCGAGCCCCTCATCGGCTTCACTGCTATGTAAGTCGTGGGGCACCTAGATATCCCACATAAGCTGATCGGTGTGGAGCAGCTTCTCGGCCTTCTCGGAAAGCGGACGCTCATAGAGTCTCTCGTAGAGCGCCGCGATGTCGGGGTTCTCGTGCGAGTAGCGCAGCACGTCGGCCCCGTCGAGCGAGTTGAGCACCGCAGCACGCTCGCGCGCGAGCTCCTGGTTGAAGGCGATCGGCTGGCCGCCGCCGCCCACGCAGCCGCCTGGGCAGGCCATGACCTCGACGAAGTCGTAGCTCGCCTCGCCCGATTCGAGCGCGTCGAGCAGCGCCGATGTGTTCTCCAGGCCGCTCGCGATGGCGATACGAAGCTGCATGCCCGCGATCTCGAGCGTCTTGTCGACCCAGGGCTTATCGGGCGTCGCTGCCGTGGTGTCGCACGTGCTGAAGTCGGGGTTTTCGCCCGTAAGGAAGAATGCCGCCGAACGAAGCGCTGCCTCCATCACGCCACCCGTGCGCCCGAAGATAGTTCCCGCGCCCGTCGAGGTTCCCAGCGGATCGTCGAACTTCTGCTCGGGCAGCGCGGCGCAGTCCACGTTGAACATGCGCAGCATGCGATCGAACTCGCGCGTGGTGAGCACGGCGTCGACGTCCTGGCCGGCCTCCGAGGACAGCTGCGGGACACCCGCCTCGTACTTCTTGGCGACGCACGGCATGACGGAGACGACGAAGATTCGTTTTCCCTGTTCGGCAGCTTGTTCGGACAGAAGCGCCTTTGCCGTGGCACCCAACATCTGGTGCGGCGACTTGCTCGACGAGAGCTGCGCGACAAATTGCGGGTAGTGCAGCTTGGCGAAGCGCACCCAGCCCGGGCAGCAGCTCGTGAACATGGGCCGCTGCTTGCCCTCCTTGACCCATTCGATGAACTCGTTCGCCTCTTCCATGATGGTGAGGTCGGCGGCGAAGTCGGTGTCGTAGACGTGGTCGAAGCCGAGCGCGCGCAACGCCGACACCATGCGGCCCTGCGTGGCCTGCTCGCGGGCAAGGCCCACGCCCTCGCCCCACGCCGAGCGGATGGCGGGCGCGACCTGAACCACCGTTATCGTCTGAGGATCGGCAAGCGCCGCGAGCACGTTGTCGGTGTCGTCGCGCGCAGTAAGGGCGCCCGTCGGACAATGGGTGATGCACTGGCCGCAGAGAGCACAGCCCGCATCGGCGATGTGCGCACCGCCAGCGACCCGCACACCCCGATAGGAGGCGGGGCCGGACATCTCCCACACCGAGCAGTGCTGCACCTTGGCGCATTCAGCGACGCAGCGCATGCAGCGGATGCATTTGGTGGCGTCGCGCTGCAAGGGGAATTCCCCATCCCACGCTTCGAGGGCGAACACGGGGTCGCGCTCGAGGTCCGCCACGCCGAGCGAGTTCGCGAGATTTTGCAGCGCGCAGGTGCCGCTGCGCTTGCACGTGGTGCATTCGCTACGATGACCTGCGAGAATAGTCTTCACGTTCTGGCGACGGGCCGAGATGGCGCGCGGGGTCGCCGTGCGCACGGACATGCCGTCGAACACGGGGGTGTTGCAGGCGGCGGCCAGGCCGTCCTGCCCTTCGACCTCGACCACGCACACGCGGCACGAGCCGATCTCGTTGATCTTCGCCATATAGCACAGCGTCGGGATGTCGACGCCCGCCCGTTTCGCGGCATCCAAGATGGTGGAGCCTTCGGGGACCTCTACGGCCACACCGTCGATGGTAACCTTACACATATTGGACCCTTCCCTCGTCAAAAACACCGCAGCCGAAATGATCGCAGCGCAGGCAGCGACGCGCTTCCTGGAACGCCTCTTCGGCCGACATCTCCACCTCGACCGCATCGAAGTCTCCCTTGCGCTCACGCGCGGGACGCTCCACGATGTTCACGCGGCCGCAGGGCTGACGCCAGTTCGCCGCGGCGGGAGGAACCTCAACGCCGCAATCGAGCTCGTGGTTGATCCCCAGGTAATCATCGATGTTGCGCGCGGCCACCTTGCCAGCGCCGATGGCGATGATCACGGTCTTCGGGCCCACCTGACAGTCGCCGCCCACGAACACGTTGTCGAGCGACCCCACCGACTTCAAGCCATCGTCGGCTTCGAAGTAGGTGCGATCGGCCTGCATGCCCGCCTCCTCGAACGGCGCACTCTCGATGTCTTGGCCCACGGCGATGAGCACCACGTCGGCAGGTACGCGCACAAGCGGTTTGTCCGCCTTCTGCGGAGCCGGGCGGCCACGCTTCACGGGGCCGATGAACTGCGGCTGGGTATGCAGCGCCACGGCCTGGCCGTTTTCGACCTCGATATGGTCGGGTGCCTGCAAGGTCATCATCTCGACGCCTTCCTGCATGGCGGAGTCGATTTCCGCGCGCAGCGCCGTCATGTCCTCGAGACGACGGCGATAGGCGACCGTCACGCTCGCGGCACCGGCTCGCACGCTCGTGCGCGCACAGTCCATGGCGACGTTGCCGCCGCCGATGACCACCACGTTCTTGCCCGTGAAATCGGGGTATTCGTCGTTCCCAATCTTGGTGAGCAGGTCGACGGCGCTCATCACGCCCTCAGCGTCGGCCCCATCGAGCTTTAGGGTCTTGCCGCCCTGGGCACCGATGGCCACATACACCGCGTCGTATTCTTCGGAAAGACGGCGCATGCCCTCAGCATCGATGCGGCACTCCGTGTGCACAGTAACGTTGCCCGCCGACACGATGGCGCGGATGTCCTCGTCGAGGCGTTCGCGCGGGAAGCGATACGCCGGGATGCCATAGCGCATCATACCGCCGAGCTGCTTGCGCATCTCGAGCACGTGCACCTCATGTCCCATAAGAGCACAGAAGTATGCGCAGGTCAGGCCAGAGGGGCCGCCACCCACGATGGCGATTTTCTTGCCCGTGGGCGCGGCAGGGGCAGGTGTTGGCACCTTATCGGCGGCGAGCTGGTCCACCGCGAACTTCTTGATGCCGCGAATGTTGATCGGAGCATCGATGAGCGTGCGGCGGCAGCGCTTCTCGCACGGATGCTCACACACGAACGCGCAGGCCGTGGGGAACGGGTTGTCCTTGCGAATCATGCCGATCGCCCCGGCGTAATCGCCCGAGCCCGCAAGCGCGATGTATGCCGGCACGTTCACGTGTGCCGGGCACAGCGTTTCGCACGGCACCGTCTGCGCGACACCTTCGCGGCATTGCCCCTGCTTGACGTGGCTTTCGAACTCTTCTTTAAACGTGTTGAGGCCCGCGAGGAGCACTTCGGCCGCATGCCAGCCGATAGCGCAATCGGCAGTGTCGCGCACGACCGTGGCCTGGGCGCGGATCTCGTCGAGCACATCGGGCTCGACGTCGAACGCGAGCACCTCTTCGAGCAGTGTCTCGATATGGGCTATCCCCTCGCGGCACGGCACGCACTTGCCGCACGTTTGGCATCCGCCCGCACGCAGCAGGTCGAGCTGCATCGCCACGGCGCACATGCCAGGCGGCATGGCCTCCACCCTGCGCTCGTACTCGTCCAAAAACGTTGCGAACTTGGCGTCGTCTTTGGCACGTGGCGCGACCGATAGTCTTGCCATATGACCCCCCTCATCGTTTAAGTGATGAAATGTGATAAGATGTGACACGTGTATGGCATGCATCGTCATCACGGTTTCCTCACCCTACCATTACGCTATGAAAGCCCGCAAACCCCCAATCGCCGAAGCGGGAATCTGCGGCCACCAGCGGTATGGGGGTTTGCAAGCGCACCTTTATCACCCGTTGCGACATCTCTCCTTCCCCTTTCTTTTCCTGCCGCGTGAGCGCGCTTTATCTGCTTCGCTTCCTTGTTATTCTTGATGCAGGATTGTCGCTGCTTGAGGGACGCCGCCCGCACCTTGTTCCCCCCGCCTTCCTCTTCTCCCGTCCATCGCGCAGGACGGGCAGAATCTACCGCTGGGCATGCCCGCGGGAATTGTTTGCTACCTCGCAGGCCACATATGGCTAGAATCGGCCCATACCCCAATCGCAGGGGGAATCCCCATCAATAAGGAGGACCCATGGGCTTCTACAGTGGAAAGACCGCCATCGTCACGGGTGCCGGCTTCGCGGCACTGAAGGACGGCTCCGCCGGCTCTATCGGCTACGGCATCGCCACAGCGTTCGCCAAAGAGGGCGCAAACCTCGTCATCACCGGCCGCAATGAGAAGAAACTCAACGCCGCGAAGGAGAAGCTCGAGAGCGCTTACGGCATCGAAGTGCTGACCGCGCAGGCAGACATCAACGCGTCCGCCGACAACAAGGCGGTTGCGCAGGGCGTTGTTGACGAGGCGATGTCCAAGTTCGGGCGCATTGACTTCCTCGTGAACAACGCTCAGGCGTCCGCGTCGGGCGTTACGCTTGCCGACCACACCCCTGAGCAGTTCGATCTCGCCATCTACTCAGGCCTCTACGCGGCCTTCTACTACATGCAGGCGTGCTACCCTCATCTTAAGGAGACGAAGGGTTCCGTCGTGAACTTCGCAAGCGGCGCCGGCCTGTTCGGCAACTACGGGCAGTGCGCCTACGCGGCCGCCAAAGAGGGAATCCGCGGCCTGACGCGCGTCGCGGCAACCGAGTGGGGCCCGGACGGCATCAACGTGAACATCGTGTGCCCGCTTGCGTGGACCGCCGCCTTGGAGAACTTCAAGGAACAATACCCCGAGGCCTACGAGGCCAACGTCCACATGCCGCCGATGGGCCACTATGGCAACGTCGAGACCGAAATCGGCCGTGCGGTGATCCAGCTCTGCGGCCCCGACTTCAAGTTCATGAGCGGCGAGACCATCACGCTCGAAGGCGGCATGGGCCAGCGCCCGTAAGCTGCTTCTGCCGCGTATTCCCAAACCCCCGCGAACGACTTTTCGAGAATCAACGCAAAACGCCCGAGGCGCAGGTCGATTGAACCTGGCGCGCCCCGGGCGTTTTGCGTCACGAGGCTGCGGGCGAGGCGGACCCTGCCCCACCGACCCCGTCCCACGCCGAGGCGATACGCGCCGCGATGCCGATAAGGTGTAGAATCGCCTCATCGGCATCGGCGTCGCAAGCGGAAAGCCCTCGGTAGCCCCGCGGCACAACCTCACGATGCCATGCAACCAACGAAAGGATGAGCATCATGCAGGTTATCACCGACCAGGTCACCGTGTTCTCGAAAGACAACAAGCCATGCGCCACCGCCAAGCCGGGCGAAGTGCTGCTGTTCAAGACGCTCGATTGCTTCAGCAACCGCATCCCCGACGAGCAGACGACGATGGCCGACCTGGATTACTCCTACGGCTTCGCAAATCCCGCCGCCGGCCCTGTCTACATCGAAGGTGCGGAACCCGGCGACGTGCTCGTCGTCGACATCTTCGGCGTGGAAGTCGCCGACGAGGGAACCATCGCCACCGACGACCATTGCGGCCCGCTCTTCGAAACGACGGGCTATCGCACCAAAAAGATTCCCATTAAAGACGGCATGGCCACGTTCAACGAGGTCAGCTTCCCCATCGACCCGATGATCGGCGTCATCGGCACGGCGCCTTCCGGCCCCGACGTCATCGACGGCTTCGTCGGCAGCCACGGCGGCAACATGGACAACAAGAAGATCACCAAGGGCACGCGCCTGTACTTCCCCGTCCGCGTCCCCGGCGCGCTCCTGCAGATGGGCGACGTTCACGCCACGATGGGCGACGCCGAGCTGTGCGGCACCGGCATCGAAATCCCGGCGGAAATCACCTGCCGCGTGCAGCTGGTAAAGGACTTTGAGCTGAACTGGCCGGTGCTCGAGACCTTCGGCGAGGGCGGCAAATGGTACGTGAACAGCTGCGGCGAGCATTACGAGCAGGCTCTCATGAACGGCTCGAAGGAGCTGCAGCGCCTGCTGATGCGCGTCACGGGTTGGGATGCCGTGGAAACCTACATGTACATGTCGGTGCAAAGCGACGTCGAAGTAAACCAGGGCTGCGAGCCGTGCGAAGTCGATGTGTCGCTGCGCATCGGCACTCCGAAGCTGCCGCAGTTCCCCGTACTGATTCCCCAGCCGTAAGGTTTTCCGCTTCCGCAGCGCACGCCGAGGAAGGCCGAGAGCGCAAAAAACTTACCACTCACGAAGAAATGGTTGCCGTTCCGTTCGAATCGGCAACCATTTCGCTATTTAGTGAACAATCCATTGCTTTATCGTGCTAAAGTCTAGCCTATTACTCAGAGCCGGATAGCGCTTCTAGCTCTGCGTAATGCTTTTTCCTGTCGAGATAATGAAAGGAAGGGAAATGGCAGAGCAGAAAGTCTCCGCAGAAAGCGGAGGAATCGAGGCCTTCGGCTACAAGCAAGAGCTGCGCCGCGGCCTCACGCTGAAGGACGTCATTCTCTACGGCGTGTTGTTCATGGTTATCATCGCGCCGCAGTCGATTTACGGTGAAATTCAGCAGGAATCCGGCGGTATGACCCCGCTGGTGTACATCATCGGCTTCATCGCCATCAGCTTCACCGCAATGGGCTACATGCACATGTCGAAGCGCTTCCCCATCGCGGGTTCGGTGTACTCCTACGTGCAGCGCGGCATCAATCCGCATGTCGGTTTCGTCGCCGGCTGGCTTATCCTTTTGGACTACATCTTCGTCCCCTCGCTTCTTCTGGTTATGGTGGCAAACTGGGGCGTAGCGCTCGTCCCGGGAAGCCCCTGGTATCTGTGGGTTCTCGTGTTCGTGGCGTTTAACACGATCGTCAACATCCGCGGCATCACCATGCAGAAGGGCGTCGACTGGGTTATCTTCGCAATCGAGATCCTCGCGGTCATCGCCTTCATCGCCCTGGGCACCTCCGCCGTGCTTTCCTGCATCATGTTCGCCTTCGGTCGGGCGGGGCTTTCCCTCTTCATCGAGAAAATCGCCGACGCGATGGTGACGGAAGTAGCTACAAACTATCTGCACGCCATGTCCGCCACGCTGTTTTTGCTGTATTTTCTGCATGTGTACCGCTCGGCGCTGTACGGGTTGGGCGAAACCATGATGCCCATGCTCTCCTCCATCGTGCAGTGCGTCATGCGCATTCTGGTGGCCTGGGGCCTCACCCGGATCGTCAGCCCCTGGGCCATCTGCTTCACCGAGCCCGCCGCCTGGCTGGGGGCGCTCACCATGCTGCTGTTCGTATACCGACATAAAATGGAA
>OLPF01000594.1_pt1 | contig 37006 bp, 40 predicted proteins | sample 1673121 | NCBI WGS metagenome assembly OLPF01 (sample SAMEA3136756, study PRJEB25190) | human gut metagenome
GAGGAAAGGAGAATTAATAAAACCACCCCTTTCGAGATGGTTTTATTATACGTGAGAATGAACCTATGGAACCGAAAGCAATTATAGTCATTGTCCTGTGCGCTGTCATTTTAGGCGGGCTTGTTTTTCTGCACATTCGCAACCGCAGGAAGAAGTAGCAGAGATTTGGTTGAGTGGGGCGCTAAAAAGCGCCCCGCTTTTTGTATTTGAATGCACTGGAGGGATTGATTGAAGAAACTTGGACTTTTAGACCGGCTGGCAGAGCAGCATCGCACCTTCATCTCCAACCTGCGCCTGCAGCCCACCCTCAAATGGGAGGCTCTTGGAGACTTGTACCAGCTGGAGAACAAAGAGCAGTACCCGCTGAAGGAATGGGAAGAAGCTGTGTCCTACCTGCTGGGCTGCGAGGTGCGGTTTGCCAATTATGAGGACATCGGGAAAAGCCTCAAGCCCTTTTCCCTGAAAGTGAGGTGACGCCATGAATCAATTTTACACCGCCGAATCCGTCACGGAAGGCCACCCTGATAAGCTGTGCGACCTCATAGCCGACAGTGTTCTGGATGACTGCCTTTCCCATGACGCCCTCTCCCGTGTGGCCTGCGAAGTGCTGGCCACCAAGGGGCAGGTCATCGTAGCTGGTGAGATCACCAGCCTGCATGAACCCCAAATCCCGGCCATTGTCCGTTCCGTGCTGCGGAAGGTGGGCTACGACCCCGCCCGGTACGCTGTCCAATGCCTCATCCATAAGCAAAGCCCGGATATCGCCGCAGGGGTGGGCTGTTCGTTAGAGCAGCGAAGGGGATCCCTCCAAGATCCTGTCCTCCGCTTGGGCGCCGGTGACCAGGGGGTCATGGTTGGGTACGCCTGTTCGGAAACCCCGCAGATGATGCCTCTTCCCGTTGTACTGGCCCACCGGCTGGCCGGCTGCCTCACCACCGCCAGGAAATCCGGCATGGTGCGGAGCCTGCGCCCGGACGGAAAAGCCCAGGTCACCGTGGAGTACGACGAGGATGGACGCCCCCTGCGGCTGGACACGGTTATCCTCTCCGCCCAGCACAGCCCGGAGAAGCCCGCTGATGAACTGTTTTGGGAACTCACCGACAAGGTGCTGGCCCCGGCGCTGCAGGCGCTTCCCCCGGACGAAGATACCAAGATCCTGCTGAACCCCTCCGGGCGGTTTGTGCTTGGAGGCCCGGAGGCCGACACCGGCCTCACCGGAAGGAAACTCATGGTGGACAGCTACGGTGTGTTCGCGCCCCATGGTGGCGGCGCCTTTTCCGGGAAGGACCCCACCAAGGTGGACCGTTCCGGGGCATATATGGCCCGCTACATCGCCAAAAACCTCGTGGCCGCCGGGCTGTGCAGCCGTTGCCAGGTGACGCTGGCCTATGCCATCGGAAAAGCCGAGCCGGTGATGGTGGAGGTGGATACCTTCGGCACCGGCGCCATCTGCGCCGACGATTGCCTGGCGGATGCGGTGCGCCTTGTGTTCGGGCTGACCCCTTCGGAGGTCATCGCCCAGCTGGACCTGTTGACGCCCCGCTATACCCAAACCGCAGCCTACGGGCATTTTGGCAATCCGGAACTCCCCTGGGAGCGCACCGACCAGGCCAAAATCCTCCGGGCAACGGTAATCTAACACAAAGGAAGGAGTATTCCCATGCCCGGAGTGAGCAAAGAGCAGATCGCCGCCGCCAAGCAGATGACTGCCATCGAGTTTCTGCGCCGGTTTCGCCCCAATGAACTGGTCAGAAGCGGCAGCCGTGGTGAATTCCAGCTGAGGGAGCACGACAGCTTCAAAATCAACGGGGAGTCCTCCATCTGGCATTGGAAAAGCCGGGATATCGGAGGGAAATCCGCTCTGGATTATCTCATCAAAGTGGAAGGGATGAAGTTTGTAGATGCGGTGCTGGCCTTGTGCGACGAATGCCCCGGCTACATCCCGCCTTCGCCTCAATCAAAAAAGAGGCCGGAGTTCATCCTCCCACCGGCAGCTGCGAACAACCGCAGGGTGTTCGCCTATCTGCTGAAGCGGGGGATCAGCCGTGGGGTCATCGAAGCCTGCGTCCGGGCAGGGATCCTCTATGAAAGCGCAGACTACCACAATGCTGTTTTCGTCGGCAGGGATGAAACCGGCACCGCCCGGTACGCCTTCCTGCGCGGCACCTACACACGGGGAGAACCCTTCAAGGCAGAGGTGCCGGGCAGCGATAAGCGGTTCTGCTTCCTTCTGCCGCCGAAGGGAAAAACCAACCGGGTGGCTGTGTACGAAGCCGCCATTGAACCCATGGCCCATCTGACGCTGGAAGGGGCCACAGACAAATGGCGGCTGTCCCTCGGCGGCATCTATGCGCCGGAAGAAGGCCAGCGGCAGGAACGGGAGGCCAAGAACCCCCTTGCGCTGGACGCTTTTCTGGAGCGCCACCCGGAGATCGAGGAAATCGAGATCTGCACCAACAACGACTTTGCCGGACGCTGGGCCGCCGTCCACATTGAGAGAGCCTATCAGGGCCGGTACCGCATGGTGAAGAACCTGCCCAGGCGGGAGGGCTGCGACTATGGCGACCTGGCAAAAGAAAACTATGAACGGCGAGCCGCCCGGAACCTTTCGGACGGTTCCCGATAGAAAGAAGGTCATGCAATCGACAAGAAGGAAATCACACTGAAACTATACTCCCCACTGAAAGGCGATTTCTTCCCCCAGGAGGTCTACGACGATATCGATTGGCTGAATCGAGTGGGGCCGGACGAGTTCTCCGGCTTTGAGCTGGCGGATTATGAGGAATCCATCCAATCCGCTATAACGGCCTCTTTGAAAGGAAGCGCCGGGGACCTCATGCCCTATTTTTCAGAGCAGCGAACCCCCCGGCGTCAAGGCAAAGGTGCTCAGCGCCATCCCCTCGGTGGAACTCAGGGACGGGGAACTGATGGGCTGCACCACCGTCCGGCTGAAGGAGCCTCTGAACGATGTGGAAATGAAAGCTCTCCAGGAGTATCTGCGGGGCCAGTTTTCCGATGGCTGGGGTGAGGGCATGGAGCAGCGGGAGATCCAGACTGCGGATGGCGCGCTCTACGTCCATTTTTGGGAAGCGGAACCCTTCTCCTTCGAGGTGGTGCCGGTGCAGCCCGCAGAACCGGCCAAGGAGTCGCCTGTACCTAAGCGCCCCAAAATGAAGCTGGCAGGCATGGACGGAAACATCTTCTCCATCCTTGGCAGGGCCGCCCGCCTGCTGCGGGAAAACGGGCAGCCAGAGCAGGCCAAGGAGATGTCAGACCGGGTCTACCAATCGGGGGATTACCGCCAGGCTCTTTCCATTATCAGCGAGTATGTGGAAACCGAACTGTCGGTCAAACCGCCTGCGAGATCCAAGAAGGAACGGGGTGACGCCAGATGAATGAGAAAAAGTATGAAATCACCAACATCGCCCATCCCCATTATCCGTGGCTGCACCGCATCCGGGCTCTGCGGGATGTGCGGGAGGACGTCCATGCCGGTGACCTGGGCGGCTTTGTCCAATCGGAGGAAAATCTGAGTCAGGAGGGCCAGTGCTGGATTGCCGGCAACGCTGTCGCAGCGGAGGAAGCCTATGTGTACGGAAACGCCATCCTGTGGGATCAGGCCTGCGCCCGTGGCTGTGCGGCCATCTCCGGACAAAGCAGGATCGGTGGAAACGCCATCATAGAGGATTACGCCATCGTCACTGCTGGGTACGTTCACGGCAATGTCCATATTTCCGGCAACGCCAAGCTCTTTGCCAATTCCGTGACCGGCGGCATCCCCATCGTTATGGAGGGGGCGACTGTCTACGGTGAACTTGGCGGGGAGATCGAAGTGCGGGAAACCGCTGTGATTTTGCCTGGGGTCACCATAGACAATCCCACCAGTGACGTGATCCACATTGGGCCGGACGATATCGCCATCGAGCGCAGGTTCAAGCGTGAATCGCCCATTCTTACCCCGCCGCCCGGTTTCCAGCCCAAGCAGCATACCACCGTCAAGAAGCGCCATCGGAGTGAGGAACGATAAAAACAAAACAGGAAGGATGATGCCTCTGAATCAAAAGAACGAACTTGCTCAAGTTGTAGAAGAATCCACTTTGCCCATCGAGCACAACGGCGGGGATGGCTGGACCATTCTGCATGGGGACACCCTGCAGATTATCCGTGCCTTCAAGTCCCAGGTGTTTGATGCCCTTATCACCGATCCGCCCTACGCTTCGGGCGGCTGGAAACCTGCGGAGAAGAACCGCACGACCACACAGAAGTACAGCAGCATGGACCCCAAGAACGCCCCGCCCGACTTCGACGGGGACAATCGGGATCAGAGAAGCTGGACCCGCTGGATGGCTGAGTGGCTGTACGATGCCCGTAAAGCCTGCAAGCCGGGTGCGCCTGTCTGCCTGTTCATCGATTGGAGGCAGTACCCCTCCATCACTGACGCTTTGCAATGGGCCGGATGGATCTGGCGGGGCTGCGTGGTATGGGATAAGATGACCAGCCGCCCGCAAAAAGGGCGTTTCCGCCAGCAGAGCGAATATGTGGTGTGGGGCTCCAACGGCCCCATGCCGGTGAGCCGCCCGGTGGGATGCCTGCCGGGGGTGTTCCGTTACGCCAATCCGCAAAACCGCACCCATGTCACCGAGAAGCCCCTGCAGCTCATGCGGGACCTTGTGAAAATCTGTGTGCCGGGAGGAAGGATCCTCGACCCCTTCTGCGGGGCCGGAACCACCGTGCTGGCAGCCAGGCTGGAGGGGTACGAGGCCGTGGGCATTGAGGTGACCGACGCCTACTACAAGCTGGGCTCGGACCGGGTGCGTTTTGCGCTTGAGGCCCAGTCGGAAACCGCTGAATAATCTCCATGGCTATCCACATGGATAGCCGCCAACAACCCCAAACCCATTACCTACAAAGAAAGGAAACATCGCCATGGAAAAAGCCTTTGCCTACATCTGCGCAGCTGCGGATACGGCGCCCCGCCTTTTGAAGCGGTACTGCCGGAAAGTGTATGAGCTCGGATACGTCCCCATTTGCCCCAAATTGAACGATGGGCAGTACCTTGCGCTGGACAACGCCGATGAAAAGAGGGATTTTCACAATATTGCCCGCCAGAAGCTGGGCCGGTGCCGGATGCTGGTGGTATGCGGCAAGGAGATCAGCAACTCCATGTCCGCAGAAATCGGGATAGCCGAAAAGAGGAACATCATCTGCACCACACTGGATGGTCTGGCCAGAATCAAAGAAGCTGGCGAGGACAACGTCATCTGACCTGCGGCGCAGGTCGCTTCTTTCCCAGCCGGTGACTGGTTTTGCAAGCATAGCCTTTGGATATCCAAAGGCATTCTTGGGGAGCACCCCAAACCCCCGGCTGATTTCATGAAATACGAGGTGAAACATGAGCCAAATGCAGTACGCCGCATTTGCGGCAAATATAAAATCATGGGATGCCCTGCGCCAAAAGAAAACGAACTTTGTTCCGGGTGTTCTCAGGGTCGAAAAGGTCATCCTTCTGAGCAAAGCGGATTTTGACAAGCTCTCGGAGGATATCTCCCCGGATTATCCGTTCCTGCAAGACAACCGGAACCTTCTCAGCGCCGATCCGGGCGGGTTGTTCCGCTGCCTGATGGTACGGGCAGAAGGGCAGGCAGAGCATCTGCTCATCTCACAGCGAAGGAATACCCTGTACCTGGGCTATGGGAAGGATTACCGCAAGGTGGACTTAAAAGGCGTTCCGGTGGAACGCATGGTTTTAGAAGATCCGAAGGTGTACCAGGAACGGGCTGTGTTCCATCATCGGCCTCGCTGCATGGAGGATATCATGGCAGAGCATCCCGGAACCACTGCTCCAGAGCGCCAAACGGGGTTTCGGGTGGAGCAGATCGTCATCCTCACCGATGAGCAGTACCGTCAGTTCCAGGAATGCGGCCTTGTGGAAGATCAGATTTTCCTGTTCGAGTACAACGGCAAGATGTGGTTTGACCCCGGCGACCTGTGCTGGCACTGTGTGCTCGTCAAAGGCGAAACCAGCAGGGATGGCGTCCTGGTGGAAGCGGAGGGGTATTCTTATGCCCGTTACGCCGCCTTTGCCCCGGATTGCAGCAGGCTTCGGTTGCGGGATGCCCCCGTCCACTATGAATACCCAGCAAAAGCGCCGGAGCAAGTGAAAGCACGAAAAAGGAATGAGCCGGAACGCTAAAGGAGTCCCCATGAGAAAACGAAACCATATCATCCCCCTCCGTTTGAACAAAAAAGAACTGGCTCATCTGGAGGCTCAGGTGAAGCTCAGCGGCCTTGCCCGTGAGGAATTCCTGCGCTCCCTCATCATGGGGGCGCAGCTGCAGGCGAGGCCCTGCACCCACCATGCCGACCTGCTTCACAAAGTGGCGGGTCTCTGCAATAATGCCAACCAGCTTGCCAAGGTCGCAAACACCTATGGCGAGGCCAGCCAGCAGAGCGTGGAGGAAATGACCAGCATCGCCCGTGCGGTCTGGAAGGAAGTGAAGGAGAACTGGTAAATGGCGTACACCAGCATTATCCCCGTGCACCGCCTGGACAATAGCGTGGACTATGTCCTGGATGAGAAAAAATCCTCCCGTTCCCAAAACGCAGATTCCCTGCAGGCGGCGATGGACTATGCCCTCAACAAGGATAAAACCGAGCAGGACCTGTTCTGCTCCGCCATTGGCTGTATGCTGGATTCCGCCTTTGCGGATATGTGCCAGATTAAAAAGATGTGGCACAAGGAAAAAGGGGTGCAGGGCTTCCACCTGGTACAGAGTTTCGCCGCTGGGGAGGTAACGCCGGAATTGGCCCATCAGATTGGCCGGGAGCTTGCGGACCGTCTGCTGGATGGCAAATTTCAAGTGGTCATCAGCACCCATTTGAACACCGGGCATATCCACAACCATTTGGTGTGGAATTCCGTTTCCATCCAAACGGGGAAAAAGTACCGGAGCAATGAAAAAAGCTATGTCACCGGGGTGCGCCGGATTTCCGATGAACTGTGCCGGAAATACCATCTCTCGGTCATCGACACCGAGAAATCGGAACGGGTGGCCCGTCCCTATGCCCAATGGCTGGCCGAGCAAGAGGGAAAGCCCACTTGGAAAACTGTCATCCAGCAGGATGTAGACGCCGCCATCACTGCCTCTCTCACATGGAAGCAGTTCCTGCGGGTGCTGGAGCAACAGGGATACACCTTCCGCTTTGACCGCAAGTACATGACGTTGAAGCCGCCTGGTAAGGATCGGCCTGTCCGGTTCAAGACCCTGGGCAAAAACTACACGCCCGAAGCCATTCAGCGCCGCATCCTGTACCCCAGGCGCTCCGCACCGGCTGGGAAAAGAACACCGCCCGCCCATGGGCTGCTTCTTCTCCTTGGGGAAGCGCAGCCCCGCAAGCTCACCGGACTGCGGGCGCTTTATTATTCCTACTTATATAAGGTGGGGGTGCTTCGCAAGAAACCGCCCTACCCCAGCTATGCCGTGCGGGAGGATATCCGCAAGCTGGACCAGCGGATCGAGCAGGCTGAGTTCATTTTTCAGCATCATGTAGAGGATCGTGGCCAGCTGGCCAGCCTCCGGCAGCAAGCAGAGGATGAAATCGCCGTGCTGTTAAAGCAGCGCCAGAAGCTCTACCGCTACGAGCCGGACTCCCCGCAGATCAGCGCCATCACTGAGAAGCTTCGGCAGCTTCGCCATACCGCCAAACTGTGCCGGAATATTGAAACCCACTCTGTGGAGATGGAACAGCGCCTGCTGGCGGCCCAAGAGGAAGATCGTCAGCGTCAGGAACGGGAAGAAAAACAGCAAGAACGTAAAACGAAAGACGGACCCAGGAGGTGATCGATTGAACAGGATCCCCAGTAGAGAACAGGTGGAACGCCTCCGGCAGCGATATCCTGCCGGAACCCGTATCATCCTGCACTCCATGGATGACGCCCAGGCCCCGCCGCCTGGCACCATGGGTACGGTTGTCTATGTAGACGATATGGGGCAGCTTGGAGTCGAATGGGACAACGGTTCCGCCCTGTCTCTTATCCCCGGTGAAGATTCCTTCTCCAAGGTCTTCGCACCGGAAAAGGAAAAACAGAAACGCTCCCGTGATTTGGAGCGGTGAAAGCGAGGTGATTTGACTGAACTACGGAAGCGATCCCGCCGACCAAATCGTCCGATTTACCCTTGAGGGTACCGAGGTAGCCCTCAAGCTGTCGGGGCTGGCAGCAAAGAATTTTGCGCTGTTCGTCTATGCGGTATTAAAGGATCAGAAGAAAACCCGTGGTAAGACGCGGCTGGTACGGATGCTCAAAGAACAGCGCCCTTTCAAATTCTTTAAGGTGCCGGTAAGTTATATGAAGGAATTTGCCAGGGAAGCCAAGGAGCACGGACTCCTATACGTCCCCATTCGGAACCGGCAGAAGTCTGACCGCATCGAGGTAGTCGTGTTTGCTGATGACGCCTCCAAGATCCAGCGCATCTATGACAACCTCGGCCTGGATTACGTTGCGGCCCAGGCTGGTGACGCCACTGTGGAGAAAGCGCCTGTGCAGGAGAAACAGCCTCCCGCCGCCGCTGCCCCCAGCAGGACGGAAACCGTCCAGACGGAGCATGGTGCGGTGGAATTTGAGGTGGGCGGCTTCGAGGATGAGATTGAACTCTCCTCCGTACCGGACCGGGAGGAAGGGGCAAATTTTACTCCTGGCCGGGAGAAGGAACCTGTGCAGGGGGAGGCGGCAAAGAGTCCGTCAGAGAATTCCTCGCCCGACAGAAGTTCTTCGCCCGGTCCAACCGGCAGTGAGTCGGCGCCTGAGCAAAAGCCCTCCGTGAGAAAACAGCTGCAGGAGATCCGGCAGGAGCAGGCCCAGAAGAAGGAGGAACGGGCCAGGCAGCCTCAGCGTGAGCACACTGCGCCCGGCCGTAGCAGAAAAAAGAAAAAGCAGAAAGGAAGGTAATGCAGTATCGATTTAAGTACATTGATTGGCAAACAGCAGGAGCAGCAGCCCCAGCAGGAGACACCCCGCCTTTCCAAAGAGGAATACGCCGCCATGCGAAAGGCGGAACGGGAAGAACTCCAGGCACGGGTGGACGCCCAGGCCCAGGAGGTGTTCCGGGATGACGCCTCCATGAAAGGGTTTCTCAATTTCATGGCACAGTGCACCCCGCAGAGCACCCGGAACCTTCTCATCCTCTATGAACAGGATCCCACCATCACCCACCCCCGTACCTTCGACAAGTGGAAAGAAGCCGGGCGTTCCCTGCGAAGCGGTGTGACGGGGTATGCGTTCTACGCCGACCAGGAGTATGAACGGGAGGATGGCACCAAGGGCAGCGGTTTCACCATCACCAAAGCCTTTGACATCTCTCAGACCAGGGGCCAGCAGCCCTTGCCCTCCCAGCAGCGGCTGCCGGAGGAGATCATCGCCGCCCTGGTGGAGCAAAGCCCTGTTCCACTGGCCATTTCCGATCAACTGCCCCAGGGGGTGCAGGCGCAGTATGTCCCCAAGCAGCGCACCATCTATGTGAGAAACGGGATGGACGAAACCGCTACGATTTGCGCCATTGCCCGTGAGCAGGCCCATGCCGGTTTTGACACCGTAGGCAGCGGCTACTACCGGCAGGCGTATGCGCCCCAGGCCTACTGCGCGGCCTATGTGGTGGCACAGAAACTGGGGCTGGACACCTCTGCTTTCCACTTTGATAAGGTGTGCCAGACCTGCGCCGGGATGGAAGTCCAGGAGAAGAAGGGGTTCATCAGCGACGTCAAGCGGGCGGCCTATGCCATCAACCGGGATATGCAGCGGAGCTTTCGGGAGATGGAGCAGACCATCCAGCCGGATGAATTCTCCGTAGAGCCTCCCAAGCCCGCCAAAGCGCCCAAGGCAAAAGAGGACAAGGAAAAGGAAGCGGCCAGATAACGGCTCCCACCGAGAGTTTTCCGTTTGTTTTCTTCTGTACGGTAGCTTTCTACAAGGCGTTGTGATATGGTGATGATGAAAAACAGCAGGAAAGACAGGGGTACCTATGGAAAAGCAAAGGATGCTCAAGATGAGCCAGCTGGAACAGGATATGCTGGTCAAAGCCCTTTGCGATACGCAGAGTGATGTGCAGCCCAAACAGGCCGAGGAAATGCGTTCCCTTGCTGCGAAAACCGTCCGTGCTCCCCGCCGCAGATTGTACCTGAGCGACGAGGAATTCGGGCGGGCGGTACAGGCCCTAAACCGGAAGCGCAACGCCTATCTGTCGGCAGGACGGAGCAGCGTGGGGTTTGACCGCATTCTCCTCAAGCTGTTGAACAGCAAGTACCGGCATACGCCGGTCAGATAAGTCCATTCACTCCCCCGAAGCCTGTGGGTTCTCCCCATGGGCTTCGGGGGGCTTTTTTTGTTTTCTGCAAAAAGGAGGGATCTATAAGAAAAGCACAAAACACGTAATTTCATTATCCGGCGGGAAAGACAGCACCGCCCTGCTGCTGCGTATGCTGGAGGAAAAGATGCCGGTAGACGTTATCCTTTTCTGCGACACCGGATTGGAGTTTCCTCAGATGTACGAGCATCTGGACAAGGTGGAGCAGTACACCGGCAGGGCCATCACCCGGCTAAAACCGCCCCACAGCTTCGAATACTTTTTCTATGAGTATTCGCCAGAGCGAAAGAATCCGGCCCTGTCCAAATACCGCGGCCTCAGCTGGCCCGGCCCCAAGCAACGCTGGTGTACCGGACGGTTGAAGCACCGGGTCATTAACGCTTACTTGAAGGAACTAAAGCAGGAATACCACATCGTCCAATATGTAGGCATTGCCGCCGACGAAGCCCGTCGGGTGCGGGAATACTGCTATCCCTTGGTAGATTGGGGCATGACCGAAGCCGACTGCCTGCGCTACTGCCGGGAGAGAGGATTCGATTGGGGCGGCCTGTACGATGTTTTCCGGCGTGTGTCCTGCTGGTGCTGTCCATTGCAGCCGCTCAGTGAACTTCGGAAGCTCTACGCCCTTTTTCCAGAACTGTGGCAAAAACTCCGAGCCATGGATGACCATACCTGGCGGCAGTTCCGGGCGGATTACTCTGTGCGGCAGCTGGAACTGCGCTTTCAGTTCGAACAGCAGTGCCGGCAAGCCGGCATCTCTCTCACAAGCCGTGAGTTCTTCCGCCTGCTGAAAGAGCATCTTCAAAAGCAGGAAGGGGTGGGTGCTCCTTCGACGGTATAGCTGCACGGAAAAATCCATGGTGGGTGTGGCTGCTGCCGCTGCCCATCGTTTGGTGGGCAGCCCTTTTGGTGGCCGGAAGCTGGAGCGCCGGGATGAACCTCGTGGATCTGCTGGGGAAACTCTCCGCAGCCATGAACAATCCCTTTGCCATCCACTGGACGGAGTATTCCGCCCGGTGCCTGCTGTTCTTTACCATGGGGTATGGGATCGTGGCGCTGACGGTGGCCTCCAGCCGGAAGAACCGCCGACGTGGTGTAGAACACGGCTCCGCCCAATGGGGCGATGTGTTTCAGATCGCCAAGCGGTACCGGGATAAGAAGCACCCGAAGGAAAACCTCATCCTGACCCAGCACTTTCAGATGGGGCTGGACGGTCATAAACACAAGCGCAACACCAACGTGCTGGTGATTGGGGGCAGCGGCGCCGGAAAAAGCCGCTCCTACGCCATTCCCAACGCCCTGAACTGCGGGAACTGCTCCCTGGTCATCTGCGACCCGAAATCCGAGATCCTGCGGAAAACCGGAGGGGCTCTGAAAGCCAATGGCTATGAGGTGCGGGTGTTCGACCTGCTCAGCCCCGACACCTCCTTCTGCTACAACCCCTTGGCCTATGTGCGGGATGATAAGGACGTGCTTCGCCTTATCGAAACTCTCATCCAGAGCACCACCCCGCCGGGAGCACAGAGCAGCGATCCTTTCTGGACCAAATCGGAAACGGCGCTGCTCCAGGCCCTGGTGCTCTATCTCATGCATGAAGCCCCAAAAGAAGAACAGAACTTCGCCATGGTGATGGAGATGCTGGCCGCCGCCGAGGTGCGGGAGGAAGATGAGGAATACGAGTCCCCCTTGGACATCCTGTTCGCCCGTCTGGAGATGCGGGACCCGGAGAGCATTGCCGTGAAGCAGTACCATGTATTCAAAATGGGGGCGGGAAAAACTCTAAAATCCATTTTGATTAGTGTTGGCGTCCGGCTGTCCGCCTTCAACCTGCCGCAGATCGCCCGGCTCACCTATACCGACGACCTCCATCTGAAGGAATTGGGCGAAAAGAAGGTGGCCCTGTTCTGCTGCATCCCGGACAGCGATAAGAGCCTCAACTACCTGGTGGGCATGATTTACGGCCAGCTCATCCAGACCCTGTACTATGTGGCGGACCGGAAATACAAGGGCCGCCTGCCGGTGCCAGTGCATCTCCTCATCGATGAAGCGCCCAACATTGCCCTGCCTACGGACAACTTCCTGCCTTGGCTTTCCACCATGCGGAGCCGGAACATCTTTTGTTCCTACATCGCGCAGAACATGGCCCAGCTCAAGGCGCTGTTCAAGGAGCAGTGGGAGTCCCTGGTGGGCCTATGCGATGAGTTTTTATATCTCGGCGGCAACGAGAAAGAAACCCACAAGTACGTCTCCGAGCTCATGGGCAAGGAAACGCTGGATACCAACACCTACGGCCACAGCCGTGGGCGAAGCGGCAGCTTCAGCGTCAACGACCAGCAGACGGGTAGGGAACTGCTCACCCCCGACGAGGTACGGATGCTGGATAACCGCAAGGCGATTTTGTTCGTCCGTGGGGAACGCCCCATGCTGGACGATAAGTACGACCTGATGCGCCACCCCAATATCCGGCTTACCGAAGATGGGGGCGCTGCGCCCTACGACTATACCCAGGCGAAAGACGCCGCAAACGATTTGGACTATTCTCCGGAGCAGTACGAGGATTTCGAACTGCTGGATCCGGAGGATTTTTTGAAGCCTTAAACTACACAATGAATTGGAGGAATGCTTCTGAAGAATATTCTGCATCATTGGATTTCCAAGAAAAATCATAGCAAGAAGAACGACAGACCCCAGGGTGCCCTGCCTCTTGGCAGAAAGGGCCGCTGCGGGTTTTCCATCTATGCCGCCACCGTGCTGTGTGTCGGCTGTCTTTCTACCACTGCCTTCGCCGCCAGCGATCCGCTGACAGTAGTGAACAATCTCTCCACTTTCATCTTTTCCCTGATCCGCGCCATCGGCCTGATTCTGCTGGGCTGGGGCGTGGTGCAGGTGGGCCTCTCCTTCCAGAGCCATGACCCCTCCCAGCGTTCCCAGGGCTTTCTCACCCTGGCGGGCGGCCTGGTCGTGACCTTTGCCAAGGAGATCCTCGACCTTATCACAGCTTGAGTTTCTGTGTTCCGGCAGCGGGGGCGTCCACAGGGGCGCTCCCGCCTATTTTTTCTGAAGGAGGTGACCAGCCGGAAACTGGATCATAGATAACCTGAACTCGGCGCTGGAAACATGGAACGACAAGCTGGCCGAAATCTGGACCTTGCTCACCCAGGATCCCGCCACCTTCAAAGGCGGTGGGATTTGGGGCGTCATGCTCAACATCAACGATGCGCTGAAAGCCATTGGCCTTGGCTTGCTGGTGCTGTTCTTTGCAGTTGGTGTAGTCAAGACCTGTTCGAGCGTGGCCGATCTAAAGCGCCCGGAACACGCCCTCAAGCTGTTTGTCCGCTTCGCCCTGGCAAAGGCGGCGGTGACCTATGGCCTGGACCTGATGCTGGCGGTGTTCCGCATTGTCCAGGGTATGGTTTCCACCATCATCACCCAATCGGGCCTGTCGGGGAGCACCGGCACGACCCTGCCCCAGGAAATCATCGACAAGATCAACGATGTGGGGTTTTGGGACTCGATTCCCCTGTGGGCGGTGACCCTCTTAGGCAGCCTGTTCATCACCGTTTTGTCGTTCATCATGATTCTGACAGTATATAACCGGATGTTTAAACTCTATATGTACACCGCCATCGCCCCGGTTCCGCTCTCCAGTTTTGCGGGGGAACCCACCAGCAATGTGGGCAAAAACTTCCTCCGCTCTTACGCCGGAGTGTGTTTGGAAGGGGCCATCATCGCATTGGCCTGCATCATTTTCTCCGTCATGGCAACCTCCCCGCCTGCGGTGGATCCCAACGTCTCGGCGGTGACTGCCGTGTGGAGTTATGTGGGCGAACTCATTTTCAATCTGCTTGTCCTCGTAGGCGCCGTGCGGATGAGTGACCGCATCGTCAAAGAAATCTTGGGCCTGTGAGCCGGAAGGAGTGAAGCATTATAGAAGTAAAAGTGCCAAAGGAAATACGGGATTACCAGGAGTCCATCTTTTTCGGCCTCTCCACCAGGCAGTTCCTCTGCTCCCTTCTGGCGGTGGGCGTAGCGGTGGGCATCTACTTCGGCCTGCGCCCCTTTGTGGGGAGCGAGGAAGTGGGCTGGATGTGCATCCTTGGGGCTGCGCCCTTTGCCGCCTGCGGCTTTTTCAAGTACCATGGCATGACTGCGGAAAAGCTGGCCTGGGCCTGGTTCAAGTCGGAGTTCCTGTACCCGAAGAAGCTGGTGTTCCAATCCGACAGCCTCTACTACGAGGCAATGGAGGAAGCCATTGCGGAGGGCGAAAAGCCTCCTCACAAGCGCAAAAACCGCAGGCCCCAGCATCAGCGGGTAAAGGCCAGGGGGAATAAGGCATGGAGATGAATATCCACTCCATCCTCCCGGAGGAAATCGCCGCCATGGGCGGGCATAGCAACCGTGTGCTGAATGAAAAAACCGGCTGCATCGGCTATCTGACAGACAATCTCAATGCCAGCGCCCCGGTGTTTGAAAGCTCCTGGCATGACCGCACGCCCCGGCTCAACACCCCGGAATTCACCGACGATTTCAACGACATGATAGATGCCCTGCGCCAAGGGATCCTGAAAAGCCCCGCAGAACTGCGTGCTTATTGTGCCGCTCACCCGGACAGCCTTCTGAAAGACAACCCCAGTGCCGATACACGGCATGGGTTTCGCATCAATACCGGAAGGTACTCCTACTGGATGGTCTGCTCGTTTCTCTCCACAGACTGCCGGTTGTGGATAAACGCCTTTTCGTTCCTTTCGCTGGATCGCTACATGAGGGAGGCCCGAAACGGCATCCCCATTTTGGACTTGCAGGGCCATGAGCGGTTCCGAATGCCGGATGGAGGAAAACTGAAAGCCGTATCTCCCAACGGGCGTTCCAGCTTCTGGACCATCCGCTATTTGGACACGGAGCAGGCGGTTCTGTTCGATGAACTGCGCCAAAGCTCCATCCACGCTGTTCAGGAGTTGCCGGAGTGGGCGGCAAAGAACGGACTTCATCTGCTGCCGCTGGATCCGCCCATGCGGGCCAGCCACAAGCCGCACCGCAAAGGGCAGGAGCGATGATGCCCAACACAAAAATCTCTTAGAAAAGGACGGATGCCTATAATCAAAACGCTTACTAAAGCAACGAAATCGGAGAAAGAGAAATTCAAAATCCCCAAGTCCGTACAGGACGCCATCCCCATCCAGCGCATCTGGCCGGATGGGATTTTTCAGGTGGGGAGCCGGTTTTCCAAGACCTTCTCCTTTACCGACATCAATTACAGCATTGCCAGCAAGGACGATAAGACCGCCATGTTCCTGGACTATTCAGAGCTCCTCAACGCTCTGGATTCCGGAGCCAGCGCCAAAATTACCATCCACAACCGGCGGATCGACAAGGCGCAGTTCGAGAAATCCCTGCTGCTCCCCATGCGGGAGGATGGCCTGGACCATTTCCGCAGGGAATACAATGAAATGCTGCTCTCCAAGGTTACCGGCACCAACAACAGTGTGGTGCAGGATCGCTACATCACCATCACGGTAGCCAAGCGGAATATCGATGAAGCCCGCACCTATTTCTCCCGTGTAGGCACAGACCTCATCAATCACCTGTCTCAGCTGTCCTCGGTGGGGCGGGAACTGGACGCCGCCGCCAGGCTGCAGCTGTTCCGGGATTTCTTCAAGGGTTCGGAGCCTGCGGCCTTTGCCTTCGACCTGCGAGAGCACATGAAAAAGGGCCACAGCTTCAAGGATTGGCTCTGCCCTGACTCCATGGAATTTCAGAAGGACCACTTCCGCATCGATGAGCGATGGGGCCGGGTGCTCTATCTGCAGGATTATGCCACCTATATCAAAGACTCCATGATTGCCGAGCTCTGCGACATGGACCGCAGCCTCATGCTGTCCATCGACGTTCTGCCGGTTCCCACTGACGAAGCGGTGCGGGAGATCCAGAACAAGCTGCTGGGTGTGGAGACCAATGCGGCCAACTGGCAGCGGAAGCAGAACGCCGCTAACAACTTCTCCGCCGTGCTGCCCTACGATATGGAGCAGCAGAGGAAGGAAACCAAGGAGATGCTGGACGACCTCACCAACAGAGACCAAAGGATGATGTTCGGCCTGGTGACGCTGGTGCATCTGGCCGACACCAAGGAGCAGCTGGACTCGGATACCGAAACCATCCTCACTGTGGCCCGAAAGCATCTGTGCCAAATGAGCACGCTGCGCTGGCAGCAGAAAGATGGCCTGGATACCGTTCTGCCCTATGGCCTGCGGAAGATCCACGCCCTGCGTACCCTGACCACCGAGAGCACTGCGGTGCTGATTCCCTTCCGCGCCCAAGAGATCCTACAGGGCGGCGGCATCTACTACGGGCAGAACGCTGTTTCCAAGAACATGATTGTGGCGGACCGCCGCAGACTCCTCAACGGGAACAGTTTCCGTTTGGGTGTCAGCGGATCCGGTAAATCCTTCTCCGCCAAGGAAGAGATCGTCAGCATCGCCCTGTCCACCGATGACGATATCCTCATTCTGGACCCCGAATCCGAATTCGGCTTCCTGACGGAAGCGTTGGGCGGCGAGGTGATCCGGGTGTCGGCCTCTTCCGATACCCACATCAATGCGCTGGACATGGACAAAGCCTATGGGGATGAGCGCAACCCTTTGATTGAAAAATCCGAGTTCATCCTCTCCCTGTTCGAACAGCTGGTGGGTGCCGGAGGTGTTTCCGCCAAGGAGAAATCCATCCTGGACCGCTGCACCTACGATGTGTACCGGGAGTACATGGCCAACAACTACCAGGGCGAGGTACCCACCCTGAAGGATCTGTACCATTCCCTCCTAAAGCAGCCGGAGCCGGAGGCCAGGGGCCTTGCCCTTTCCTCCGAGCTCTTCATCACCGGCAGCCTCAACACCTTTGCTCAGCCCACCAATGTGGATACCAAGGCGAGAATCATCGCCTATGATATCCGGGAACTTGGGGAGCAACTCATGCCCATTGGGATGCTGGTCACGCTGGACGCCATCTTCAACCGGGTGATTCAGAACTGGAAGAAGGGCAAGACCACCTGGGTGTTTGCCGACGAGTTCTATCTGCTGTTCCGCTATCAGTACAGCGCCGACTTTTTCTACAAGCTGTGGAAGCGCATCCGCAAGTACAACGGTCTCGTGACTGGGCTGACGCAGAATGTGGAGGAACTGCTCCGTTCCGATACAGCCCGCCTCATGCTGGCGAACAGCGAATTCCTCATCCTGCTGAATCAATCCGCCACAGACCGTGACGAGTTGGCGGGCCTCCTGCACATCTCCGATACCCAGCTGGGGTACATCACCAATGTGTCGGCGGGCTGCGGCCTCATCCGCTGCGCCGGGAACATCGTCCCCTTCGAGAACAGTTTCCCCCGCAACACTCGCCTGTACCAGCTGATGACCACCAAGCCGGATGAGGCGCTGAGGGGGGTGTAACATCCATGAATCTGTCATTTTCCAGGGGGCCTCCTTTGGCTCCCTGATTTTAATTTGTGCAAGTATCGCTTGCAAAGAATCGTACATACGCCTCAGAGGTTTTCCCGCTCTGATTTTGTGCAACAAGTTGCTGCACAAATCTGCTTCTCACCTCTGATGTGTCTTCTTCCAGGAGGTATGCCTTTGAAAGAAATAAAGACCAAGCCGGAGGGCGGCAAGCCAAAACTGCTGGAGAGCGCAGCCAAAGCCCCAAAAACCGCTATGAAGAATTTGTGGCTAAAGTCCAAGGAGAAATCCATCTCCGAGTTAAAGGAAACGCCCTTCGCCAGCCAGCAGGGGGAATCCTTCAACGCCCCGGCCAACACTGCCGGGGATCAGATGCTGTCCGGCATGGAGAGCACTGCCAAGAAGGGGGCGGATTTGACCTATCGGGGCGGCAAAAAGCTGGCGCAGACCACCGCCAAAAAAGTGCGGGAGAAACGTGAGATAGCCCGCATACGCAAGCGGGCCGAGGGTCCCGCCTCAAAAGCCGCATCCCAAACGGGAAAGGCCGCCAAGAGTGCGGCCTCCAAAATCAAGACCAAGAACGCCGTGGTGAAGGGTGTCAAAGGGAAGCCGGCAAAAGCGGTAAAAACAGCCAACAGAACCCTGAAGGGGGTTAAGCAGGGCGCCAAAAGTATCAAGACCGCACAGAAATCCGCTAAAGTGGCACAGAGAACAGCCCAGGCCACCGCAAAGGCGGCAAAAGCAGCTGCCCATGCTGCCAGAGCCGCAGCGAAAGCTACGGCCACTGGGGTCAAGGCCGCTGTTAAGGTGACTGCCACAGCTATAAAAGCGACCATCGCGGCGGTGAAGGGGTTGATTGCCGCTATCGCTGCCGGCGGCTGGGTCGCTGTGGTGATCATCCTGCTGATATGCCTGATTGCTTTGATAGTCGGCTCCTGCTTCGGCCTGTTCTTCGGTTCAGAGTCCACTGGGACAGGGACCAGCGTGACCCAGGCGGTGGCTGACCTCAACGAAGAATACCAGGCGCACATTCAGGAGATTGAAACCGCCAACCCCCATGACAGGCAGGAGATCACCTCCAACGACGGGGTGCTGTCTGTCAATTGGGAAGATGTCCTTGCGGTATTCTCCGCAAAAGTGACAGGCGCAGAGGATGGCTCCCAGGTGGCCTCGCTGGATGATGCCCAGGTGGATGAACTGCGGAGTATCATGTGGGAGATGAACGCCATCAGCTACACCACCCGCACGGAGAGCAGTTCTGTGGAGGTGGCTTCCACAGATGAGAATGGGAACGAGGTTACCAGCACGGAAACGGTGACGGAAACCATTATGGAAATTACCATCACCCACAAAACACCGGAGGAAATGGCCCAGCAATACAGCTTCAATGACCGTCAGAACGAATATCTGGCCCTGATGACAGAGCCGGAAAATGAAAACCTGTGGGCTGAACTGCTGGGCGGTTACGTCAGCGGCGGCGGGCAAATCATAGACCCCAATACCAACTGGGAAGGAACGGGCATCTTCCAATGGCCGCTGCCTCAGAGCTACACCATCACCTCTTGGTTCGGCTACAGGGCGGATCCCTTCACTGGGGAAATCGACTACCACAGCGGCACCGACATCGGCGCTCCGGGCGGCACCCCCATCCTTGCGGCCGCCGATGGCACCGTCACCATCGCCAACGGGATAGACTCCTGGGGCGGCGGGTACGGGTACTACATCAAAGTGCGTCACAACGACACCTATGAAACCCTGTATGCCCACTGTTCCTCAATCTGTGTGGTGGCAGGCCAGGAGGTCAAGCAGGGCGAGGTGATTGGCTATATAGGCACCACCGGGAACTCTACCGGAAACCACCTACACTTCGAGGTGTGGCAAAACGGGCAGCGCACCGACGCTCTCAGCTTCTTCAGGGCTAAATGATAAAAGGAAGCAGCAGCCTGGTTCAGGCTGCTGCCCCTCATTTCTTTCTCTCGAAGCTGTACCCCACATCACGGATGCACCGCAGGTAAACACCGGAGTCCTGCTTCAAATTCAGCTTTCGCCGGATGGCCTGCACGTGATGGCTGACCAGCTTACGGGCCTCCCCATAGTCCGGTTCCCGCCAGATCCTTTCGTAGATTTGGCTGTGCGTTAAGACATGGTTGGAGTTCTGGAATAAGTAAATAAGTATTTCGTACTCCGTTTTGGTAAGCGGGATCTCCTGCTGGTTGCGGAAAACCCTGCGCTGCCGTGGATAGATTTCAAGCCCTGGAAGAGATATGATGGAGTCCTTGTTCTGTTTGCAGTTCTCGATTTCGGGATGATCCTGCAAAAATGAAAGAAAGTCCTCAAAAACTTCCCCATCCTCTTCCTGCAGTTCCAGAATAATGACTCGTCTAATTCTATCACCTCCCATGCTTATGAACGAAATCCTTTTTACCCTTCATGCTGCTGCATAAGGTTCCCTGGTTTATTTGTCTTGCTCCCGAAATCCCCAGCCTTCCCAATCGTCATCGTCCTCCTCCGGCTCCGTCTCTTCCGTGAAGGTGGAGCCAGGGACCTCTGCCGGAGCATTGAGCATATAGGGCGTGACCTGCACCGGCATCTCGTTCTTGAGCGCCAGCATCTTGGGGGCCGCCTTGCCGCAAAAAACCATGGCGACGGCAAAGGCAAAATACTGCACACAGCTTGTAAGGTAGAGATTCACAATCGCCAGTTCGTTTCCCTGCACAGGGACGCCCTGCTCAAGCTGCCGGGTGATATTTTGATGGCAGGCTGCCAAGGAGACAAAAGCTGTAATCAGCAGCACCACCGCAAGAGCATAAAAAACTGTGGAAAGGATAGCTCCTTTTTTCGAGGGCTTTGTGATTGGATTGCTGTCCATCTCCATCAATGCGCCCTCCTTTCACTGCGGGGAGCGTTGTTTCTGCGGGATTGGGGCTGGGCGGCTCCATCTTGAACGCGCTCCAGCACCTGCAGCTCACCTTTTTTCAGCCGGAACACTACATCGGCCTGTTTTGCCAGCTCATTGGAGTGGGTAACGACCACCACACACTTGTTCATCTTGTGGGCGCTCTCTTTGAGGATCTCGGTAATGTCCTGGGCGGTGTCCTCGTCCAGATTGCCGGTAGGCTCGTCCGCCAGGATTACCGGGGCCTCACTTGCCAGGGCGCGGGCGATGGCCACCCGCTGCTGCTGGCCGCCGGAGAGCTTCAGCACATTGCGCTTCGATTCCTCTTTCGTCAGACCCAGCCGCTCCAAAATGGGCAGCGGCGGCAGCTTGGAAGTCAACGACACATTCTCTGCGGGGGTCAAATAGTCGATCAGGTTGTACGCCTGGAAAATAAACGCCACATGGTTTTTCCGGTGGTCGGAAAGTCCCGTCTTGGCAATATCCTGCCCGTCAAAATAGATTTGGCCGCTGCCGGGGCTGTCCAGACCGCCGATCAGGGAGAGCAGGGTGGTTTTACCACAGCCGGAAGGCCCCAGGATGGCGTAGAGCTTGCCCTGTTCCATTTCGGCGTTGACGCCTTTTAAGACTTTCTTTTTATTATCGTAGGAATATCCCACTTGTTTGATTTCCATGATACTCATAGTGATTACCTCGTTTCGTTATTTTAGGGATGGATAGTCTTATTCCATCTGCGCCAAAATCTGCTTGGGCTTCAGCCGCATGGTCGAGATACTGGACACCAGCACTGCCGCCACCAGCAGAACGTCGCCCACAATAGCCACCAGCAGGAAATGCTCCGGCGTGACGATGACATTCTCCGCCGCCTTGCCGAACAGGGTTCCCAGGGTGCCAGCCACTTGCTTGCTGGACAGATACGCCAGTGGGAAGGCCACCACTGCGATTAGCAGGGTTTCCAACACATACTGGAGAATCACCGCAGGCTTGGCGATACCCACCGCCAGCAAAATGCCGGTTTCCCGTTTCCGGCTACGGATAGACATGGAGAGAATGAGGATAATCAGTACCATGCTCACAGCAGTAATAACAACAATGAGGGTGGTAATCAGAGTCCCGGTATCGGAAAGGGCGCTGGAAATATTCTGATACACCTCGTCATTGGCAGTGATATTGAAATTGTTCCAGTTGATAGAGGAAATCTTTTGTACTTCCGCAATTACGCTATCTAATTGAGCAGCATCGGAAACATAGAAGTTTGCTTCTTCAATCTCATCGGTTCCCCATCCTTCAACCAACTGGACCATTGCCCCCATGCTGCAAAAGGTATAATCGGAATAATCAAAGTAGGATGAGGCGTCATACATATTCACCTGATCGTCCTTGTCCGCTACTACATCAAAAATACCAACGAGTTGCATATCCACTTCCGGGGTATTGTTTTCCGGGTAGCATACACCTGTTATTGTGTCGCCAATTTCCAGCCCATTTTCTTCTGCGAGTTCCCGGCTGATGATAATTCCATTGTCTATATCGTCTGTAATATGCGACCCTTCTACAATCTCCAGTTTCCCTGACAGAAACAACTCGCTATATTCAGAATTGATAGTGCCATAGGTGAAAAAGCTGTACACCTTTGCGGGCAATGCTTTTCCGGTTTCATCATAGAAAAATGGCATCAAAATAAATGAAGCGTCATATCCTTCGATTCCGTTCACAGATGCAATTTCCTGAATCATATCTTCGGAGATAAACTCCTGCGTACTATAAGTGCCATCGCTGCCATTTGACCAACCACCAGTAGATAAGTTTCTCTCCACCGTAAAGCTGGCCCCAGTGGTTCCCCGGACTTCCTCAGCCTGTTCCTCCTGAGCGTCAGCTATGGCAAGGCCGGATAACACCAGGGTGGTAATGGCCAGGAGCAGGAAGAACACCAGCAGCGTCTTTTTCCACTTTCGTGCGCTGTATAAAATCGCTCGTATTCCTAAATTCATATCGCCTGTGCCTCCTTTACTCCATCTGTGCCAAAATCTGCTTGGGCTTCAGCCGCATGGTCGAGATACTGGACACCAGCACCGCCGCCACCAGCAGGACGCCGCCCACAATGGCTACCAACATAAAGTGCTCCGGCGTGACGATGACATTCTCTGCCGCTTTGCCGAACAGCGTACCCAGGGTGCCGGCAACCTGCTTGCTGGACAAATAGGCCAGCGGAAAGGCCACCACTGCAATCAGCAGGGTTTCCAGCACATACTGGAGAATCACCGCAGGCTTGGCGATACCCACCGCCAGCAGGATTCCGGTTTCCCGTTTCCGGCTGCGGATGGACATGGAGAGGATGAGAATTATCAAAACCATACTCACAGCAGTAATGACAATGATGAGGGTAGTAATCAGGGTGCCGGTGTCAGAGAGAGCGCTGGAAATATTCTGATACACCTCGTCATTGGCGGTGATCTTGTAGTTGTTCCAGTTGATAGAGGAAATGCTCTGCACTTCCCGAATCACATTCTCTAATTGGGCAGCGTCCGTGACATAGTAGTAGGCTTCGGAAATGCCCTCGCCATCTTCGCCCCAGCCCTTAATCAAGCCTTCGGCTGCGTCCATGCTGCAAAAAACATAGCTGGAATAGGCGTAATAGGACGCATCATCATACATATTTACTTGGTCGTTCTTATCAGCCACCACATCGAAGATACCTACGATCTCCATATCCACTTCCGGAGTGTTATTTTGCGGGTAGTAAACGCCTGTCAAGGTGTCCCCAACCTTCAGCCCGTTCCACTCAGCCAGTTCCCGGCTGATGATAATGCTACCCGTCATATCATCGGTGATGTGGGTGCCTTCCACCAACTCAAACCGGCCCGACAGGAACAGCTCATGGTATTGGGAATTGTAGGAGCCGTAGTTGTAGAAGCTGTAATTCTCATGGGCCAGTTCCTCGCCCTTATCATTGAAGATACGGGGCAGGGTAATCAGGGTAGCGTCATACCCCGCAATGCCATCCACTGCGGCAATCTGCTGGATCATGTCCTCGGACATAAATTCCTGTGTGCTGTAATTGCCGTTCCAGCCGCCCGTAGAGATGTCACGCTCCACGGTAAAGCTGGCTCCTGTGGTTCCCCGGACTTCCTCGGCCTGTTCTTCCTGAGCGTCGGCAATCGCCAGTCCGGACAACACCAGGGTGGTAATGGCAAGAAGCAGGCAGAACACCAGCAAGGTCTTTTTCCATTTCCGTGCGCTATATAAAATCGCTCGTATTCCTAAATTCATATCGCCTGCACCTCCTTAACTCATCTGCGACAAAATACTCTTGGGCTTCATCTTCATGATCGGGTAGAGCGCCAGTGCGGTAGAGGCCACACACAGCACCATGCCGAAAGCCCACACCAGTGCGTAATCCTCGGCGGAAACAGCCACCTCGATTTCGGCAAGGCCCAAATCTTCAGTGGGTTCTTCTTCCGCGGCTTCGCTTTCCCCGGTCAAGTCCACCGTTTCATAGGTTTCGCTTGTCACCTGAGAGAGCAGGCTGCTCCCGATCTGATGGGAAATGGCTGTGCTGGTTCCAAAGGAGATCACCAGGGCGATGGCCGCCACAAGAATCACTTCCAGCAGGTATTGCAGCAGCACCGAGCCTTTAGAAATGCCCATGGCCAGATAGACGCCGGTTTCATGGATTCGCCCACGGAGCCGCAGCGTCAGGAACAGGGCCAGCACCAGGAAACAGATCACAGATACCACAGCGATGGCGATAAAGACGATGTTCTGCAAGCCCTCCAGGGATTCCTTGGCGTTCTGATAGTCGTTGTCATAGCGGGTCAGAGTGCAGTTCTCCCAATCCACGCCATCCAGTTCCTGCACATCGGTCATAATGCGCTCCAGCTCGTCCGGGTCGTTCACATAGAAATCCCCGTATTGGACATTGGTGGTTCCCTCCGTGCCGTAGAGCAGGAAAGAGGCGGTGGAGAGGTCGGTAAATACGATGTTGTCGTAAAGGTCATAGGACGGGGCCATGCCGATGGAATCCTGTTCCTCGGTATTGGTGAAGATCCCGGCCACCGTCACGGGGATGGTCTGGCTTTTGTCCTCCACATTCCCCAGCAGCATGGTGTCGCCCACAGACAGGCCGTTGCGTTGGGCGAATTTCTCATGGATCAGCACCTGATTGCCGGTTTCGGTGGTGATGGGGCTGCCCTCCACCATCTCAAAGCCGCCATCCGTGAAGTAGCTGTCATTTTGAGAATTGGAGTTCGCCACGATTTTCCCGGCGTTCTCGTAACCTTCCGGCACCTGGGCAGCGCCCTCGGTGTTGATCTCCAGAAGGTTCCCGTCTGCGTCAAAATAAGTAGCGTAGGTATAGGAGCGCAGGGTGTACCTGCCGCTCAAGCCATCCACATCAAGGATCTGGCTCACCGTATCCTCCGGGATGCCGTTTTCCAGCGTCTTGGCATTGATGGTGAAATAGCCCAGCAGGGCTTTTTTGATATTAGCGTTGGCTGTTTCCGTGGCCGATTGAATGGAAAGGCAGGTCAGCATTAACGTAGCCATGACCAGCAGAAACGCCAGCAGCGTGAGGGTCTTGCCCTTTTTTCGGATGGAATACAGGCAGGCCCGTTTGCACAGGTTCATCTCACGGCCACCTCATTTCCTTTGCGTAAAACCAGTGGGTTCACTTGTGTACCTCCTAACGTAGTTTTTCGCCGGGGCTGTTTCCCGCTCCGGTGGGTGTCCCGTCTACCGGGAACACCCTTATGGTACACTACGCAGGTGGAGTTGAGGTGGAGTTGAGGAGTAGTTTTGATGGAGTTGGCGGTAGAGCGCAAAAAAGCCGAGGAATTTTCAAAAAGAAATTTCCCCGGCTCTATAATACTGACTATTTTAATATAGCTTTATATCCATTTGTCTTATTACCAGTGATAGTAATAAAATATGATTCACCAAAGTGTGCTTCCCACGAGATAGGTTCCATATATTTTGTGATGTCATCAGGATATACATTTTCATAATTGAGAGCCACATATTCCGTGATGATTCGGAATTGCATGGACAGCTCGAAAGTATCGGCGGCATTGTTTAGTTCCTCCTTATTCAACACCACAATGTTATCGGAATCGCGCTTGATTAGCGAACCGTCCGCATTTGATATGCCTCCACTGTATTCGTAACTGTCTGCACGATAATCATAAACCAGTAATCCAACATCTTCTTCCACATCTAATTGCAGGTGTAGAGCTATTTCATTATCAGCAGGCACAAACTCGTCCGAAACCGTTTGATTATAAATGATGAAAGCCAGCGCCAACACAAGCGCTATTGCAAGAATAATTCCTATTATCTTTTTCTTCATTTTGAAAAGCACTCCTGTTTATCAATTTATTCTTTCTTCAATGTAAAGAAAATTCCAATGATTGCAGCAATAAAGATAACCGGTGCTACTCTGACAAACAGCCATTCAAATGAATGGAAAGCCACTCCGAGAACTGCAGTTTCGGGATCACTATAATCCCAACCCAAATAAGGGCTACTTAATATTATTAAGGCCGCAAAAATCACTATTATCATTGCGCATAATGCAATTAGCAGCCAACGAATAATTTTTCTTCTCATGGTTTTCTTTTGTGCCAGCTGCAAATTTATTACCTCCAGCTTCTCGGAAATGGCTTTTAAGGTATCAGCCTCTGTTTCAACAACAGCTTCTCCCAGCAGTGTACTTACAGGTGTTTCAAGCACTTCCGATATGGAGATCAACATATCGGAATCAGGAACCGACAATCCTTGCTCCCATTTAGAAATTGTTTGCCGCACAACATTCAGCTTGATAGCAAGCTCCTGTTGTGAAAGTCCTTTTGATTTTCTGATTGCTTTAATGTTTTCGTTGAGCATTAAGGATAGCCGCCTTTCTTTCCGTCGCTACCGTTATTGTAGTCGAAATTGCCCGTTGCCACAAGCAACGTATATTAACATCTGAAGAAAGTGGCGAGAATCCTATTTTTTCAGAAGACTACAACCCTATAAAAATTTCATATATTCAAATACTTTCACTGCAGAAACGCCGTAAACCGTACTCCATCCTCCGTATTCACCATGCTGTGCTGTATCCCATGGTGATCCAGAATGGTTTTAGTGATATACAGCCCCAGGCCGCTGCCGCCGCTGTTCCGATTCCGGGATTTGTCCACCCGATAGAATGGAGTGAAGATACGCTCCAAATCTTCCTCGGCAATGTGGACGCCGGTATTCTCCACGGAAAACACCTCGTCCTTTTGAATGACAGTGATCACCGCGCCCGCCGGCGAATAAGCCACAGCGTTTCCGATCACATTGGTGAACACCTTCTCCATGAGCCGCCGATCCCCCTGGTAGTGGTATTCCGGCTGGATGTCCATGCGAAGCTCCATCTGCTTGTCCTCAATCCGGCCACGGAACTGCTGGCAGACCTTTCGCAGCATTTGGCTGATGTCCAGGTCGGTGCGCTCCAGGTGGAAATCGCTGCCGCCCATCCGAGCCGCCGACAGGATCTCCTTGACCAGCGCCTCCATGTCATTGGTGGTTTTCATGCATCGGCGCAGGTAAGTATCGCGGTCTTTATATTCGCCTACCTGATAGATCATGCCCTCCAGTTGCCCCTTGATGATGGCGATGGGGGTTTTCAGCTCATGGGAGACAGCGGTGAAAAATTCCACGCGCTGCTTTTCCTGTTCCCGTTCCCGCTCAATATCTTTCTTTAACTGCCAGTTTGCCGCCTTCAAGCTGTCCATCGTATCGCTCAAACGCTGGGCCATTTCATTCAGGCTGGCGGCCAGCACACCGATCTCGTCTTGCCGGTTGACTTCACACTTCCAGGTCATATCCAGGGTGGTCATCCGTTTTGCCACATTGCTGATACTAACCAGCGGCTTGGAATAGTACCGGGAACAAACCACCGCCCCAATGACGGAGATCAGCAGAATCACAACGGCGATCAAGGGGATGAGCTTCAGCAGGATGTCATAGGACTGCGCCACCGCGACCAAGGCGGCATTGGCAAATACATGGTAGGTCTGCCCACCTTGCTGGAATGTTGCGGAACAGCTCATGGAAGGGGCAGAAGTGTCCGGGTTCTCCATGTCGGCAAAATTCACGGAGAACAGATTATTCCCATAATTATCGTTGACTTTCACCGAAGCGTTGTTCCTCATGGAAAATTCCATCAAACTGTCCGAACTGGCCTCCCAGCCGTTCCGCTCCAGGACCGCCATCAAGTCATAAAAATCGGAAGTAACCTGGCCTTCCAGCTCTGTATGGTAATTTCTCGGCAGAAAGATCATTACCATGCCGTAAATGAGGATGCAGCAGACCACCAGCAGCGCCAGCATACTGAGGAAGGTCTTGGCCTGGATGCTTTCACTGATCTTCTTTCTCAATTTTATATCCCGCTCCTCTCATGGTTTCGATGTAGTCCACACCCAGCTTCTTGCGGATGTTCTTGATGTGGGTGTTTATGATTTTTTCGTCGCCAACATAATCGTAGCCCCAAACCGTGTCCAGCAGTCTTTCCCTGGACACCACCCGGCCCTGGTTCTCCAAAAGGAGCTTCAAAATCTCAAATTCCCTGGTGGTAAGGGAAACGCTTTCTGTTCCCACAAGGACGGTAAGGCTGTCCGTATCCACTGTGATTTCCTTATAACGGATCACGGTATTGGGCGCAGCGCCGCCCTGTTCAGCCCGTCGCAGCACCGCTTCGATGTGCTTCACCACAAGGGGCATGGAGAAGGGTTTGGTAATGTAATCGTCTGCCAGAGCGTCAAAGCCCTTCATCTGGCTGGCGTCATCGTCTAAGGCCGTGAGCATGATGATGGGGACTTGGCTCTCTTTCCGGATCGCCTCGCACACAGAAAAACCGTTCATCTTGGGAAGCATCAAATCCAGCAGGATGAGGTCCGGATGACACTCACGGAATTTCTCCATCCCCTCTAATCCGTCGCTGGCCAGCACTACGTTATATCCTTCATCCTCCAGAAACGCTTTCACTACGCTCTGAATGGCCTCTTCATCTTCTATAATTAAAATCGTTTTCGCCATGGTCTGCACCTCCAGGTAGTAGTTTACCATACGAAGATGGAGTTTTGATGGAGTAAGTGTTACTTTTGAAAAAAAGCGCAAAAAGGCGGCCTGATTTTTCAGGCCGCCTTGCGTTTTTAGAGATTACTTCGAAAACTCCTGCATGATGAGGTTTAGGATCTCCTGCTGGTCGGCAGACAAGCCGCCGTTTTTCGGCTTGGTGCTCTCCTTCAATTCTTTCACCAAGAGGTGGATCAGTTCCCGCTGTCCATCGGTCATGCCTTCCAGCACAACCTGGTCTTTCTTATCGAAGCCAACCAGGTAATCCAGCGATACGTTGTAAATCCGAGCCATGGTCGTGAGGACATCCAGCGTAGGGATCTTGATATTGTTCTCATAGTTGCTGATGACCGATCCGGCCCGGCCTACTCTCCGTCCAAGCTCCTCCTGAGAAATGCCATACCGTTCCCGCAGCATCCGCAAGTGGTTCCCAAAATCAAACATCCCATCTCACCTCGCTTTATCCTCGAACTTAGCGTGCAGCTATATTTTACCCGCTTGACCTTCGTGTATGGCTAAGTATATAATGAAAGTATTTAGCGATTTGCTAAGTTGACGGGCGGTGATTTTCATGTTTTGCGAGAGCGGACAGGACGTATGTCAGGAGTTTGTCTGCACATTTGCCGGCCACAGGCAGGTTTTTGAGCCGAAGATCGAGGAAAGAGTAAAAGAAACGCTGGAAAGCCTGACGGGTAGAGGACGCCGGCTCGTGTTCCTATGCGGGGGCATGGGCCAGTTTGATGCGCTCTGTGCCGGCGCCGTTCGTTGGCTGAAGAAAAAACATCCGGAGAAGGATATCCAGCTTTGCTTAGTTATCCCGTATTTCTCAGGTAAATTGAATGCAGATAGAAGTTTTTTTCAATCTCTATACGATGAAATTCTAATGCCGGACGGGGTAGAATATGCCCATTACAAAGCAGCGATTCCAAAGCGGAACCGCTGGATGGTAGACCAGGCAGATTGCCTGATTTCCTATATAATTCGCCAATACGGTGGGGCCTATCAGACCTGCCGATATGCGATGAAAAAGTCCATCCCAATCATCAATGTTACGAAAGGAGCGCCACAATGCCTAAAATGATTATTATCGAGTGCAGCGATGAAGAAGCTGACCGCATGGTCGAGCAGCTCAAAAACATGGTTGCTGAATATGAGTACCACCCATACCATGGGCCGGGAAAGCTTTATGAATTCGGTACGCTGCAGATCGACCAGCCCAAACAGGAGGTGACCCTCGACGGAGCAGCGGTGGATCTGACCCGCAGGGAGTTCGAGCTTCTCGGACTGCTTGCCGAGCATCCGAACCGTGCTTTGCCAGCTGCTTTCCTCCATAATGCCGTCTGGACCCACCCCGACTCGGAACACGGCGAAGAAGAAGTGGCGGCGTATATAGCTGCTTTGCGGGAAAAGCTGAAGTTGGATCAGCCGGGTTCCCCCTGCAGGATCGTCGATGAAGATACGGAGCGTGGGCCAGGGTACCGTTTTACCTGCTCTGCCGGATGAATTCATAATTTGTCGAATATCCCAATATGAAATATGCAATTGGAAGGAGAAAGATAGTAAGAAAATAGTTTCCCCTTTTTATACTGGCCCCATCTGAATTTGGTTGGGGAAAACTGGTATAGCGGGAGGCCGCCTGTTTTCCCCACATAGAGGGGATGCCAGCAATGCGGCGTTGGAAACCGCATCATACGATTTTGGCTGCAGCTTCACCCGAAGCTGCAGCCTTTTTTCGTGTATGGCTCGTTTGTTTTGAACAGCCATGCCGTATTTTTTGTGAATCAGCCTTATCCGGCGCATTCGTCCAGGGACGAGTGCGCCTTTTTTGCTTTTGCGGAAGGAGGTCTTGGCTAAGGACTCATAGCGGCAGGCCGCCGCCCCCGACAATCTGAATTTTCTCAAATTTCAGATTGATCGGAGGAAACAGCCATGGCTTATAACAAAGCCAGAGCCGAAAAGAAGTGGCTCAAATGGAAGGAAGCAGAGGAAAAGAAACTCCGGGAGCTGGGTGTGGACGAGGAAACCATCCAGCGCCTGCATACATACGACTGGGCCGAATTCAACCGGGAGCGCCGGTACCTGCAGCGGCAGGTGGAGTGGTCGCCCTATGTGGATATGATTTCGGCGCAGGACTTGGAACTGCCCGTCGAGGATGTGGAATCCCTCATGGACAGCATCGAGGATATGGAACTGCTGCGTATCCTCTCCAAGGAGGACAAGCTCACCATCCAAATCGCCTTTTTGAAGATGTCCGGCTACAACGGGTATGAGATCGCTGAGAAAACCGGCCTCACGCAAAAGGCGGTCAACCTTCGGATGGTGCGCCTGAGAAAAAAATTGAAAAAATTTTTTGAAGCGTGAAGCTATCGGCCCTTTTTCCTGGGCTATGGGATGAACGGGGAAAAAGACGTTCAGCCTGTAGCTTGAAAAGTCAATACCAGCCATGCGGGTACGTTCCCGTCCAGGCGAGCGACGATGGAAAAAGCGCCATGACAAGCTGCGGCACAGCTGCCACTCCCCAATGGGATGGCAGCTTGTGTCGTTGCTTCGAGCGATCCCTTTTGACCGAAAAGAGGGGGCAGTTGCCCTTTTCGCCACGACCCTGGCCGGAGTATTATGATACGCATTACCGTTTGCCCACACGTCAGATGGGTTGGCCGACCCTGGGTTGTAATCAGCAAGACCCCCGGAGAGCCAGTGAACGGCTTGTAAACTGCAAGCCTGCCCCCATGGTTCCCAAGGTTGCCGGGGGGCGAGTTGCAAATACGGCACATCAGAATCAACCCTTTTATTTTTCAGATTGCCGTTGACGGCGAATCCGTGCGGCGCAGTTTTTGCTGCGCCGCATCAGTTTGCCGCCAACGCACCAAGGAGAATGTGCCGATATGAACATAGACCTGAAGGAGCAGGCCCATGGTGAGATCGAGCGGATCTTCCGCATCCTTCTGCCTCAAAATGGGCTGGCGGTGCGGGAAGAACAGATTGCCCTGTGCCATGCCATGCTGGACACCCTGCTCCACAATAAAATTGCCTTATGCGATGCAGGGGTGGGGATCGGGAAAACCTACGCCTACCTGACCGCCTGCATCCTTTTGAAAAAGTTTTATCCATCCGGGCCTGCCGGTTCCCAGCCGGTGGTGGTCTCCACCTCCAGTGTGGCCCTGCAGGACGCCATCATCGGAGAGTACATCCCATTCTTATCCCGCATCTTTTTAGAAAACCATATCATCCCGAAGCCCATTCGGGCCATGGTTCGCAAGGGGAAGGAGCGGTTCGTCTGCGACGCCCGTCTCGCCCAGCGGCTGGAGGCCGTCAAGGGGAAGAACAAAAACGAGGAACAGCGGAAAGCGTTGTTCTCCCTTAAAAGCAATTATGACCTGGACGCTGTCACCGGCCTGAGCGGTTTTGACCGCCGCCAGGTGTGCGTTCCGAAGGTCTGCGAGAAAACCTGCCGGCTGCGGAACAGCTGCCGCTACCATCAATATTTGAAAGAGTCCCGAAGTGCAGAGATCTTCGTCCAGATCTGCAACCACAACTATTTGCTGGCCGATGCAGCCCATCGGCTTCAGGAACTGCGGCCCCTTCTGAACGATTACCGGGCTTTGGTCATCGACGAGGCCCACAAGCTGCCGGATGCCGCCCGCCAGATGTACGGGCAGAGCCTGTCGGCGGAGGATTTTCATGAACTCTGCGCTCTGCTCACAAAGGAGAAATATATCCTTGCGGCGCAGAACCTGCGGGAAAAGTTCCGGGCGCTGATGGGCGCCCTGTGCCGGGGTGAGCTGCTGGAGGAAGCACAGCGCACTGCCTTCGTGCTGACCGCCGAACGGGAAGCGGCCCTTCGGGATTGTCTCTCCCTTCTCCGGCTGCTCCAAAAACAGCTGGCTCCCCACCTGCCACGGTGGATCCTTCACCGGCTGGGAACAACAGAGCAGGCGCTGAACCTGTTCTTCACGGGGGATCGCCGCTATATCCTTTACATCCAATACGACAGAACCGGCAGCCCCAGCCTCTGCGCCGCCAGCCGACAGATGCCGGAGCAGCTGAACCGTGCGCTCTGGCGCAACAACATTCCTGCCATTCTTACCTCCGGCACCCTCATGGCCGGGGGCAGCTTTCACCGGACCCAGCAGCGCATGGGGCTGTCTTCAAGCCAGCGGCTGGAGGATTTCATTGCGGAGTCCCCCTTCAACTACCAGGAAAACTGCATCCTCTACATTCCGGGGGACCTGCCGAAAACGCCAATGGGCAGCGAAATGGAGGCAAAGTGTCTGGCAGAACAGATCTGCAGGTTGGTGGACGCCACCCATGGCCACACGTTGGTGCTGTTTACTTCCTATTCCCTTATGGGCGCTGTCTACAACCAGGTGAAGGGCCGGATGGCCTTCCCGCTGATGGAGGTCTGGCGGCATTCCCAGGATGTTATCCATCGCTTCAAGCAGGCTCAAAACGCTATATTGTTCGCAGCGGGTTCCTGCTGGGAAGGGGTGGATTTTCCCGGAGATATGGTGTCGTCGCTGATCATTGTGCGGCTGCCATTCCCCGTCCCGGACCCACTGAGCGAAGCGGAACGGGAGCAGTACCCCACCTTGCAGGACTACATTAAAACTGTGGTGATACCCGATATGCAGGTAAAACTCCGCCAGGGGTTTGGCCGTGCCATCCGCACGGAGACCGACACCTGCGTGGTCAGCATCCTGGACCACCGTGCTGCCCCCGGAGAGCGATACCATAAGGCTGTGCTGGAAACCCTGCCACCGATCCGCATCACTGCCAAAATAGAAGATGTGGAGGACTTCATCCGGGCGAAGAAAGGCCCGGATTATTTTATGCCATAAAGGAGTTGCCATAGATGGACAAGAAAAATATGAAGGTGGCAGTTTATTTCCGAACAGCCACTGTGCCAATAGAGCAAAAAGTCTGGCTCTATGCCAGTTCCAAGAGTTCCGAGCAAGCAGAGTGGAGAGATTTGAGCGTAGAAGCCATGAAACATACGGCCCGTCAAAATGGCCTTGTGGTTGCCGGGGTTTCCACTGACTCCAGCAGGCAGCTGCCGCCCATGGAGCGGCCCGGCGTTCAGGAAATGCTGGCGGCTATCCGAGAAGGACAGGTGGGTGCGGTGATGATGCCCAGCCTCCGTCATCTTGGCCGGGAGCTCGATACGATCCTCCCTGTGTTAGCCGAATTTCAAAAACAGAAGGTACACATCCACGCCAAAGACGCCTCTGCGCTTTCCCTTCCTCTGTTTCCAAAGCCGCCCTCAAAGGGGAAAGGGGGCGACGCACGATGAATTTTCCCTATGCGGACCGCCCCATGTGGCTGTACAGCCGAAGCAGCGACAAGCATCTGAAGGTGCTGTTCCAGCAGATGCAAAACCTGCTGGATGAAGCGGAGCGCAGAGCATACACTGTCGCAGGCACTTCGCAGGATATGGGTTCCGGCAAGAGCATGGCCAGAATGGGCCTGAAGCAGATGATGCGTGCCGTGAAAGGCGGCCTTGCCCAAGCTGTGCTTGTGCAGAACCTCACCCGCCTAAGCCATGACCCCGCCATCCTTATGAGGATACTGGAGTTCCTGCAGGACCACAATGCGGTACTGATCACCACCGAAAGCGACCTGCGGTATGAACTCTACATCAAAGGGCTGGAACAACATTTTCTCAGGAGAGCCGCCCAAAAAGGGCTCCGGCTTCCATGGTGAGCCTACCATGGATCCTGTTTTTACTCCGGCGCTACCGTGCGAAAAGGTGATCAGGGAAATCAAATACTTTGTGCTGTTTTCCACGCTGAAAAAGCTGATGGAGCAGGGAAAAATCACAGCAGAATACTGTCAGCAAGCCAATGTTGCTATTGCCGAAAAGTACGGAGTCTCTGAGCTCAGTATTTAGTGGTTGTCGTAATAGCTATCCCATGCCGGTTGTGGTAGTGTTGGGTGTGACAAAAAAGATGTCCAGCCGGAAAGGGGGTGGCAGAGATGCCGCAGGTCAGAGTGATTCAACCCATCTCAGAGCAAGCCAAAAAGCTGCGGGTTGCCGCTTATGCCCGTGTCAGCAGCGATTCAGCCGACCAGCTGAATTCCTTTGCCACCCAAGTAGCTTATTACACCGACTTCATCCAATCCAAAGACGAATGGGAGTTTGCCGGCCTTTATGCTGACGAAGCGGTTTCCGGCACCACAGCCGAAAAGCGGGACGATTTTCAACGCCTGCTTGCCGACTGCCGTACCGGGAAAATAGACCGCATCCTTGTGAAATCCATCTCCCGGTTTGCACGAAACACCCTCGACTGCCTTCAGACCGTGCGAGAACTCAAGCAGCTTGGTGTGGCGGTGGAATTTGAAAAAGAGGGCATTGACACTGGAAACATGGGCAGCGAAATGCTGCTGAGTATTTTGGGCTCTGCCGCCCAGGAAGAATCCCTCTCCATATCGAAAAACCTGAAATGGAGTTACCGGCGCCGGATGAAATCCGGCGATTTTATTACCTGCAATGCGCCACTTGGGTATTTTCTTAAAGATGGAGCCTTGGTTCCAGATCCCCAAGAGGTTCCTATAGTACAGTATATTTTTTCCAGCTATCTTGCCGGACATAGTATGGATGAGATAGCTACCTTCTTAAATGATCAGGAAGCAAAGTACAGCCGAAAGGAAATGACAAGATGGTATCGCACATCGATTCGTTACATTCTATCGAATGAAAAATATATTGGCGATTCGTTGCTTCAAAAAACATTTACCCCCAATGAGCTGCCCTTGGTCAACATTCGCAACCGAGGGCAGCTCTCGCAATTTTATGTAAAAGACTCCCATCCGGCGATTATACCATTAGAAATGTTCGAAGCTGTTCAACGCCTGATGAAAAGGCGTGCCGCTACACATACAGCAAAGCCTAAACCCGGTGGCTTCCCTTTGAGCCATATGATGAAATGCGGATTTTGCGGCAGCACATTTCAGCGTCATCTTAAAAAAGAGGGGGCTCGATGGTGCTGTTATCAGCACCGAAAGGACAAAAGCCTTTGCGTCATGGAGGTAGTGGCAGAAAGCGAAGTGTACCAAACATTTCTGCTTATGTACAACAAGCTGCTGGATAATAAAAATCTCATCTTAAGAGTAATGCTGGCACAGCTGATGGAACTTCAAAGCAAGACCACATTTGCAAGGCCAGAAATCGTAGACCTAAATCAAAAAATTTCCGACTTAGCCAGGCAGAATCATTCACTCTCCAGGTTACAGGCCAAAGGGTGCATTGACTCTGCCATTTTTATAGAGCGTAGCAACCGCAATAATAAACTGATTGAAGAACTACGGTTTGAATTGCGCCAGCTTCAAGAGCCAGACCGTGTCAGTGAAACAATCGATCAAACGAATTTATTGCTGGATCTTCTTGATGATGCCCAACCCATGCTGGAGTTTGAACCTTCCATATTTAAGAGCATGATAAAAGAGATTACCGTCTATCCTGAAAAGTTCTCTTTTGTCCTTTCCAATGGGCTGGTTCTTTGCGAAATGAGGCGATAGACATGAAAAAGATACGGAGTTGCCCCTTTGGATATCGGATGGAAAACGGGACTTATACTGTGCTGCCTGAAGAAAGGCGCCTTATTGAGCAGATATTTACTCGTTACCTTGATGGAGCCTCTCTCCAACAGCTGTCAATCATGGCAGAAGAAACAGGCTTGAAGTTCCGAGAGAATGCATCCTCTTGGAACAAAAATATGGTATCCCGAATTTTGGACAACAGCAGGTATTGGGACGGAGAACAGTATCCGCCGATTGTGGAGAGGGAGATTGCCATGAAGGTAGCTGATTTGAAACAGAGCAAAGCTTCTCCTCGCTCCCAAACACCGTTTATCCAAAAAAGAATGACCTGCCCATACTGCGGAAGTAGACTGAAGCGAAATGGGAAAAAGCCTCATCGGACTTTTTGGGACTGCAAATGCTGCCAACAACGTCTTGGCCCTATCCCTGATGATACGTTGCTTCAAGTCGTTGCAGAAAGGTTTCTTGCAGTTTGCCTAAATCCTCATATGGTGGAACCAGCAAAGGAATCTGCGGAGAGTTTATCAATACAAGCAGCCAGGTTAACCAACGAAATCAATCAGGCTATGGATCAGCGGGAGGTGGATCCGAATGAACTGCTCCCTCTCATTCTTGAGTGTGCCGCTGAAAAATACAAAACCTGCTCCATCAAGGAAGCAGACCATCTGACCATTACC
>OLPF01000601.1_pt1 | contig 36586 bp, 32 predicted proteins | sample 1673121 | NCBI WGS metagenome assembly OLPF01 (sample SAMEA3136756, study PRJEB25190) | human gut metagenome
GCGTGATGCTTCCCGGCGGCTTTTGGCTTTACCGGTCAAAAATGCCGCCCTCCAGGGCGCTGCGCGCCGCCAGAATGTACTTGGACGTATCCAGGGGATGAACGCTCTTGCGCGGGCAGCGCTTGCTTTCATCGAAGGGGCACTCCCGATAACCCGCCAGCTCCATGCTCACCGCGCCGCCGCCGCTGGTCAGGGCCGCCAACCGCTGGGAGAAATCCATGCAGCCCGTAAGCGGCGCCCGGGCGGTCACGTCGCACATGCCCTGCCGGAGCTGCGAGTCCTCCATCTCCCCGCCCATGGCCGCTACCTCGCTGAGCAGACGGCCCAGGTAGCCCTCCGGCGCGGTGATGTGCAGGCGCATCATGGGTTCCAGCAGCACCGAGCCGCCCCGGCGCAGACCGTCCATGAAAGCGATGGGCGTGCACACGATGAAATCCAGGGGATGGGTATGCACCAGGTGATGTTCCCCGCCAATGAGGGTGATTTTCACATCGTCCACCTGCCAGCCCAGCATGCCTTGCCGGGTCGCCAGGGGAATGGCCTGCTCCACCTGATGCTGGTACCGTTCCATGATCTCCCGCACGGGGGTAACGCTCTCGTACTGCACGCCGCTGCCCCGGGGCAAGGGCGTAATCAGGAACTTGAGCACGGCCCAGCAGGGCTTGGGCATGGTATAGGCATAGAAGCCCACCGCTTCCTTGGCAATGGTCTCCCGGTAAACCACGGTGGGCTTGTCAAAGGTCACCGCAAGGCCAAAGCGCGTAGCCAGCAGCTCTTGCAGCACCTCCAGCTGAATCAGGCCCATGACGCGGATGTGTTCCACGCCCTCCAGCTCCTCGTGGGTGAAATGTCCGTCCTCCACGCTGAGCTGCTCCAGGGCAGCCCGCAGCTCCACCTTGCGCGCCGGGTCGCAGAGCACCTTCACCATCATCAATGGGTCGCACAGCTCCCCCCGGGGCAGGCGGCGAGGCAGCAGGGCCGGGTCGCCCAGCACATCCCCGGCGCGGACGTTGCTCAGGCCGTAAATCACGCCAATTTCCCCGGCGCGCAGCTCCCCCGCGTCCTTTGGGCGGCCCTCCACCGTGAGCATGCGAATCTGGGTTACCTTGCTATCCCCGATCATGTCGCGATTGCACAAGCGGCCGGAAAACATCCGCGTTAGCGCCGCGCGGCCCATGGTTTTGTCCATTTCTACCCCAAACACCACGCCGCACAGGGACGCATCCGCGTCCCCCTGCGGTGGAGGGAGGAAATCTACCAAAGCATCCAGCAGCGCCTCCACCCCTTGATCCTTCAGCGCCGAACCCGCCAAGGCGGGGATCAGCTCTCCGGAGCGGGTCATGGCCGCGGCCGCAGGGAGCAAGCGTGCGGAAGGCCATAGGGTGCCATTCAGGTAGTCCTCCAGGGCGGCTTCATCCTGTTCGGCGATGCGCTCCATCAGCGCCTCGGGGGTGCAGGCCGTTACCCCGGCGTGCAGCCGCTCCCGGGCCTGCCGGAGCACGGCGTCTACATCCGCGCCCTCCCGGTCGGTCTTGTTGAGAAAAATGACCACAGGCAGGCGGAGCTTGCGCAGGGTTTGAAAGAGTTTTTCCGTCTGGGGGAGCACGCCGTCCACGGCGCTAATAAGCAGTACCGCGCCGTCCAGCGCCCACAGGGAGCGCTCCACCTCCGCGGAAAAATCCGTATGGCCAGGGGTATCAATAAGATTGATATCCGTATCCCGCCAGCGCATGGGCACGCAGGCGGCATGGACCGAGATGCCCCGCCGGCGCTCCACCTCCAGGCGGTCCGTATGGGCGGTGCCCTCATCCACACTGCCCACCGTACGGATGGCCCCGCAGTGCCGCAGCATCTGCTCGGTAAGGGTGGTTTTGCCCGTATCCACGTGGGCCATTACGGCAATATTGCGAATCATGGAAACCTCCATACGCAAGCGGGGAGGCAGCCCCGGTATCAAGGGCCCCTCCCCGCGCCCCTTTCCAGGCTGGAAAGGGCATTTGCTTCATTGGTACAGGTTGCACCAGTCAGGACGCGCTGGTCTGCGTTTCTTCCTTCTCCTCGGCGCGGCGGCGGCTCTTGCGCTTTTTTTCGGCGGGGAACAGCTTGGGCTTGTCCTTGCCCTCCACTGCGTCCACGTCCACCACGCACTTGCCCACGTCCGCCCGGGAAGGCAGCTCAAACATGGTATCCAGCATAATATTTTCAATGATCGCCCGCAGGCCACGGGCGCCGCACTTGCGGACGATGGCCTGTTTGGCAATGTCCCGGAGCGCCTCGGGGGTAAACTCCAGCTCGATGCCGTCCATCTCCAGCAGCTTCTGATACTGGCGGCACAGGGCATTCTTCGGCTCGGTGAGGATTTGCACCAGGGCTTCCTCGTCCAGCTGATCCAGGGTCACCACAATGGGCAAGCGTCCCACAAACTCGGGAATCAGGCCGAACTTGGTGAGATCCTCGGGGCGGATATCCTTGAGCACCTGACCGATGTCGCGATTATCCTTGCTCTGCAATTCCGCGCCAAAGCCCAGCATCTTCTTACCCACCCGGCTCTCAATGATGGGCACAATGCCATCAAAGGCGCCGCCGCAGATGAAGAGAATATTGGTGGTGTCAATTTGAATGAATTCCTGATGGGGGTGCTTCCGGCCGCCCTGGGGCGGAACGCTGGCCACCGTGCCTTCCAGGATTTTCAGCAGCGCCTGCTGCACGCCTTCGCCGCTTACGTCCCGGGTAATGGACGGGTTCTCGCTCTTGCGGGCGATCTTGTCGATTTCATCAATGTAGATGATGCCCCGCTGCGCCTGCTCAATGTCATAATCCGCGTTCTGAATCAGCCGCAGGAGGATGTTTTCCACATCCTCGCCAACGTAGCCCGCTTCCGTCAGGCTGGTGGCGTCGGCAATGGCAAAGGGCACGTTGAGGATCTTGGCCAGGGTTTGGGCCAGGAAGGTTTTGCCGCAGCCGGTGGGACCCACCAAGAGGATATTGGACTTTTGCAGTTCCACATCCTGATTGGCATTGGGGGAGCCGATGCGTTTATAGTGGTTGTACACCGCCACGCACAGGGCGCGCTTGGCCGCCTCCTGCCCCACCACGTACTCATCCAGCACGGCCTTCATTTCCGTGGGCTTGGGGAGCTTCTTGGGGTTGTTGTCCTCCGGCGCCACGATCATATCATCGGAGATGATCTCCTGGCACAGCAGAATGCACTCATTGCAAATGTAAACATTGGGACCCGCCACCAGCCGGCGCACCTGATCCTGGGTTTTGCCGCAGAAGCTGCACCGGTGCATCGTGGGCGGGGTCCGGGGCGGAAATTCGTCCTTGGGCATTGCGTTACCTCACTGTTTACTGATTGGTTTTGGAGCGGGGTTGATAGATTTCATCAATGATGTGGTAGTCCAGGGCCTCCTGGGCGCTCATGAAGTAGTCGCGCTCCACGTCCTGCTTCACCTTTTCCAAAGGTTGCCCCGTCATCTCCGCCATCATACGGGTCATCTTTTCCTTGGTTTTCATCAGCCACTCGGCACGAATGGCCACGTCGGTGGCCTGTCCCTGTGCGCCGCCCAGGGGCTGGTGAATCATCACTTCGCTGTTGGGCAGGGCCAGTCGCTTGCCCTTCTCCCCGGCCATGAGCAAAAACGCGCCCATGGAGGCAGCCATGCCAATGCACACCGTGCGCACGGGAGGCTTGATGTACTGCATGGTGTCATAAATCGCCATGCCAGCGGTCACAGAGCCACCGGGGCTGTTGATGTACAGGGAAATTTCCTCCTCAGGATTTTCCATTTCCAGGAACAGCAGCTGCGCCACCACCAGATTGGCCAGGTTATCATCAATCTCGCCACCCAGGAAAACGATTCTATCCTTGAGCAGGCGGGAATAGATGTCAAAAGAACGCTCCCCCCGGTTGGTCTGCTCAATGACCATAGGAACCAACGTCATGCTTCATGCCTCCTTTGGAATGTCCGCATGGGCGGACGGTACTTCGTCGCGCAAACCGGGGCGCTTTGGAAAAAGCAAGGATGCGCCGCTTATCTATCCTATGCCCCGGGCACGGATTTCATGCTCGCTGGGGAAGGGAAAAATCTGCTGCGCACCCTTGCCTGTTTCATGGTTTCCCGGTTACGGTCAATTTACTCGGCGTCGGCAGCTTTTTCCTCGGCCGCCTCTTCCTTCTTTTCTTCCACCGTGCAGTCCTGCTTCATCAGGTCAACGACCTTCTGGATCGCGGCGGTGTCACGCAGATAGCCGCGCTGCTCGTCGGTGAGGGTCTTTTCGAAGTCCTCCACGGACTGACCCATGCGCTCGGCCTGCTCGGCAATCTGCTTGGCCACATCCTCATCGGTGGGCTCGATGCCCTCGGCCTTGCGGATGGCGTCCAGAGTCAGCTCCACCTTCACACGGTGCTCCGCCTCGCCCTTGTACATATCCGCCAGCTGCTCAATGGTCTGGCCGGTGTACTTCAGGTAGTCTTCCATCTTCAGGCCCTGGTAAGCCATGCGCATCTGCATTTCGCGCAGCAGGTAGTTAGTCTGCTCGTTGATCATGGCCTGGGGAATATCCATGGAGGCATTCTCCACGGCCTTTTCCACCAGCGCGTTTTCCACGGCGATCTCGTTGTTCTTGGCCGCGCGGTCGTTCAGCTCCTTGACGATGCTGTCCTTGTACTCGGCAAAGGTGTTGTACTCGCTGGCATCGGCGGCAAAGTCGTCATCCAGCTTGGGCAGCTCGGTACGGGTGGCGCTGAGCACCTTCACGTGGAACACGGCATTCTTGCCCGCCAGCTCCTCGCTGTGGTACTTCTCGGGGAAGGTAACGTTCAGATCCTTCTCCTCGCCGATGTTCATGCCCACCATCTGCTCTTCAAAGCCGGGGATGAACTGGCCGGAGCCCAGGGTCAGGGTCTGGTTCTCCGCGGTGCCGCCCTCAAAGGCCACGCCGTCCACCGTGCCCATGTAGTTGAGCTTCACGGTGTCGCCATTCTCCAGGGCGCCTTCCACGTCGATCTGACGGGCAACCTTCTTGCGGTCCTGCTCAATGCGGGCATCAATGTCCGCGTCGGTGACGGTCTGCTTGGTCACGTTCACGGTCAGGCCCTTGTAGTCGCCCAGGGTTACATCGGGGCGCACAAACACTTCGCAGCTGAACACCAGGTCCTTGCCCTCGCCGATTTCCTGCACGTCCACCTCAGGCTGATCCACCACTTGCAGGTTGTTCTCCTTCACGGCCTCATCGTACAGGTCAGGGAAAATCAGCTGGAAAGCATCGTCATAGAACACGCTCTCGCCGTACATGGTCTCGATCAGCTTGCGGGGCGCCTTGCCACGGCGGAAGCCGGGCACGTTGATCTTGCCGCGATTCTTCAAATAAGCCTTCTGCATGGCAGCCTCAAACTGCTCCGCAGGAACGGTAAAGCTCAGCTTTGCCTTATTGCTGGAAACCTTTTCATAGGTAGCACTCATGAATGTCCCTCCGCATTCTTCTAGGGCAGTTGCGCCCTTCAGGGTTCTGCCCTTGCAGAACGCACTACCCGGCATTGTAGCATATTTTCCCTCGCTGCGCAAGAGAAAGTCCCGGGTTTCCCTGAAAAAATTGGGGTTTTTCCATATTCACTTTGGGTTGCCCGAGCAGATGCCGGCAGCAATCCCCGGGCGGGTGTTCCAGCGGGGGACGTTTCCCCCGTATGCCCGGGGACTGCTGCACATCATATTTTCGTTTGCAGGAGGGGGTGCTCAGTCCTCCAGCGGGGTCACCAGGGCAGAAACGCCAATGCCCAGGATTTCCGCTGCCTTGCGGGCGCTGGCGTTGACCCCCGTGGTGCCGCCGATCTTGCAGATCTGATCGCCCATGAACACCATGGTGGCGGACTGGCCGCCATCCAGGTTAAAGGCCAGCTGGCAGCCCCTTTCCAGCATCTTTTCAGCCAGGAAGGAAATGCCCGCGCCATTGCTGCCGTCGTGCCGGCCTTCCAGCATCATGGCAAAGTAATGCCCCTTTTCCACCATACCGATGGCCGTGCGCGGCGCATGGCTGGTGCCGTATTTCTCCAGCGCCTCGGTGTTCAGCTGACCGTCCCGGACCAGCACCGGGCCAAAGGCCAGTACATCCACAGCGCCCATTTCCTGGTATTCCTGGGCGGTCTTTTCATCGGAATAATAAACCTCCATGTTGCCGTCGGCATACAAGGCCAGGTTATCCAGGTTGGGGAAGGTGCCCTTATTGTGCCCAAAGGTTTTTTCGGAAAGGATTTCTCCGTCCCGCAGCAGGATACCCTGCCGGCTGTTCTGACTGATGCGCAGGTGCGCAAAGTCGCTGTTGATGGCCAGGACCGTTTGATTGGCCCGGGCAATTTTATAGGGGTAATTCAAGTCGCTCATGCGCTTGTCCGGGTCTTCGTTCCAGGGAATCATGGCAAAAGCGTTGTCCTCTGTGCTCCATACCTCCGCTTCATACCAGATCTCCTTGGGAGAATCCTGGGTACGGCGGTAGATTTCGATTTTCAGCGTATCGCTGCAATAGCGCCACACACCGTTTTCCGGGTCCGTATAGACAAACTCGCCCCCATCGAAGAACCCGGCCTCATTGAGTTCGGGAAATTCCCCTTCCGCCACGGCCACGCCGGTAAGCAGCAGCGTCATGCACAGCAGCATTGCAAAGAACCGCTTCATAAACCTTCCTCCTGTGTTATTCATCCATGCCCATCATGCGGTGGAGCACTTCCTGGTAAGCCTGCTCCACATTGCCCAGGTCCCGCCGGAACCGGTCAATATCCAGGGGCTCGTGGGTCGCCGAGTCCCAGAAGCGGCTGGTATCCGGGGAGATTTCATCCGCCACCAGCAGCTTGCCATGGTAACGGCCAAACTCCAGCTTGAAGTCAATCAGCTCGATCTGGATTTCCCGCATGTAGTTGGCCAGGATGCGATTCACTTCCAGGGAAATGCGGCTGATCTCCTCCAGTTCCGCCCGGGTTGCCAGGCCCATGGCCAGAATGTGCGAGAAGTTGACCAGTGGATTCTCCAGCTCGTCGTTTTTGAGGACAAACTCCAGCACCGTGCTGGGTAGCCGCGTTCCCACCGGATAGCCAATGCGCCGGGAAAGGGAACCCGCCACAATGTTGCGCACCTTGATTTCCAGGGGAAGGATCTCCACCCGCTTCACCAGGGACTGGCGGGCGTCCAACTGCTGAATAAAATGATTTTCCACCCCGTGGGCTGCCAGCAGTTCGAAGATATGTTTGCAAATCGCGTTGTTGATCTCGCCCTTTCCAAGTATGCGGCCGCGTTTCAGCCCATGGTATGCCATGGCTTCATCCTTAAAATAAACGATGGCCTTGTCCGGATCTTCGGTGGCGTAAATTCGCTTTCCTTTGCCCTCCGTGAGCAGCTCTCCCGGCACCAGCATGCGCGTCTCTCCCCTTCTCAAGAATTAACGTACATTGTAGCAGAAAAGCTTCCACCACTCAAGGGGAAAATGCGAATCCTGGCGCATTTTGTCGTGACGCTTCCATGCATGGGTGCCAAACAAGGCAAAGGCAGCCAGGCAGGGCGCCGGTTGTTCCACCGGTGCCTCGAGACTGCAAGGATGGCGTCTGCCTGCATGGGAACGTTTTCAGCAAAGCCAGGCCGCCGCAAGGCATCCCGCAAACCACGAAATCAGGGATATGCTCAGCGCCCGCGGCAGCTTGCGCACTCCTGCGGCGGAGAGATAAACGGTCATGGTATAAAAAATGGTTTCCGAGGAGCCCACCACCACGGACGCTACCATGGAGGCGCGGCTATCCGGTCCCTGCCAGGCCATGAGCGTCTCCAGCGCCGCCAGGCTACCCGCGCCGCTGAGCGGACGCAGCAGCAGCACGGTCAGGGCTTCCCTGGGAAAGCCCACGGCCTCTGCCAGCGGGCCCAGCAGTCCCTCCAGCAATTCCGCCAGGCCGCCCGTGCGAAACAAGCCGATGAGCAGCATCATCGCCGCCAGTGCCGGGAGAATTTCCAGTCCGGTGCGCAGGCCGTCCCCCGCTCCACGCAGAAACGCGTCGTATCCCCCGGCTCCTTTCCACAGCCCCAGCAGCGCCAATGCGCCCACCGTGCCCAGCACCAGGGCCCCAGCCATGCTATCCACGTTTTTCCCTCCTGTCCGTCCAGTACAAAAGCACCACCGCCACCAGCGTCGATATGCCCGTGGCGGCCAGGGTGGGCAGCCAGATCGCCCCCGGCGCCACGCTCCCTGCCTGCTGCCGCAGGGTCATTACGGCGGAGGGCATCAGCTCCAGACCGGAATTGTTGATCACCAGCAGCACCAGCAGGCCACGCAATCCATCCGCCCCCTGCCCTGCCAGCAGCTGCGCCGCGCGAATGCCAAAGGGAGTGGCCGCATTGCCCAGTCCCAGCAGGTTTGCCGCCAGGTTCATGCCCATGGCGGCCCAGCTTTCTTCGCTGAGATCCCGGCGCACCAGCGGCTGCAACAGTTTCCGCATCCACCGGCTCACGGGGCCCATGGCGCCGCTTTCCTGGAGGATGGCCATAAGTCCCCCCCAAATCATCATGCCCCCAATCAGCGTCATGCCCAAACTGAGAGCCTGGTTTCCCGCTGCCAGCACCGCTGCCGCCGCTTCGTCCCAGCGGCCAAACCCCAGCGCTGCTGAAACCGAAAGGCACAGCAGCACGCCCCACACCCGGCGCATAGGATCACCTACCTTTATAAACTATATACAATTTTTCGCGCCATGTTGACAACATACAGCACATTTTGTAAAATATAACCACAGAGGAATCTATGCGAAGGGAGGCTGCAAAATGAAATCAACCGGCATGGTTCGCCAGCTGGACACCCTGGGGCGCATCGTGATCCCCGTGGAGCTGCGGCGCACAATGGACCTGTCCATCAAGGATACCTTGGAAATCTTCGTGGACGGCGATCAAATTGTGTTGAAAAAGTATCACCCTGCCTGCATTTTCTGCAACGACGCCCGGGATGTGGTTCCTTACAAGGGCAAACTCATTTGCAAGCGCTGCCTGGATGAGCTTCGCGGCGAGCTTTAACCCATTCCCGTGAAGGCCGCGCCGCCTTCCTCCGCCGCCACTTGACGTGCGAAAAACCGCCTCTGTACCGGGGCGGTTTTTTGCTGCGCGTCCCCCGGTCCTTTGTTATGCCCGTGGGACGTGTTTCATGACAGATATTTTCCCATCAGCGCCATTATGTGGCTTGCTTTCTTTTCCATTGCAGGGATATAATAAAGGTTGGAAACTTGTCTGTTTCTTCGGACAAAGGAGGGAAACCCGTTTTGGTCAAACAATATAAAGAGGAAACTTTATTGCGCACCTGCAACTGCGACTTCACCGGTCAGTGGCGGCCCAGCGCGATTCTGGAAACCATGCAGGAGGTTGCAGGCACCCACTCCGAGCTTATCGGCGTAGGCAGGAACGCCCTGATTGAGCAGGATCTGGTATGGGTGCTCACCCGGGTGGAAGTCGTCATGAACCGCTATCCCAAGGTAACGGACACCATCTCTGTGGAAACCTTCCCCATGCCGGTACGCCGCTGGTTCTTCCCCCGCTATTTTGTTTTCCGTGACGATCAGGGGCAGGAGTTGGGCCGCGCGGGCAGCCTGTGGGTGCTGCTGAACCTCTCCACCCGGCACATGGCCCCGCCGGACAGCATTTTGTCCCTGATGCCCGACAACAGCGACCTGGTCGCCCCGTTGGGACTGCCCGGCCCGGTAACGGAAGTCTCCGGCGCGGTGACCACGGAGCGCAAAGTTCCCGTCTATACGGACCTGGACGTGAACCATCATGTGAACAACACCAAATACATGGACTGGTGCTGCAACGCCCTGGGAATTGACTGCATGAAGGAGCACGCCCTGCGCCGCTTCTGCCTGAACTATGACGTGGAAGTGCTCCCGGGGCAGGAAATCCGCACCGAGCTGCGCACACTGGGAGATCACTTCTCCTATTGCGGATTCCACGAAAGTCAGCGTTCCTTCGATATTGGCGGCGAATTGATGGCACGGAAGTAACCGCGGTATCCCGCGGTAAATCAAACCGGCCCCTGAATCCGAAAACATATGCTTTCGGGAACAGGGGCCGGTTCGTTTTTTTGTTATCGATGCAGGCAGGAGACCTGACTCTTGTTGATCTGGCAAATCTTTTCCGGATCGGCCTTGAAATTGCGCTGCATATCCATCAGGCCGTTGATTTCCTGCTGCACATCCGTCACCTGGGTATAGCAATACCCGCAGCAGTAGGGCAAGCGCTGGATGGCATGGGTAACATCCGCAAACCGCGCCAGGAATTCCTCCTCGGTGTTGACCTTGTTGCCATAGCCCCAGCCGGCTTCGCCATTATTATAAGCGATGCCGCCGAATTCACTGATGATGACCGGCTGACCCCGATCCTGGAAGCCCTGGGCAAAGGCGGAGCGGTCCAGGTTGTGGAACACTTTTCCTTCCAGAATTTCCTGACCGTACTGCTCATACCGTTCCAGCAGCACGCTGCCCTTTTCCTCATAGTCATGCAGGGTAATGATGTCGGACACCGTGTGTTCCCAGCCATCGTTGACGATTACCGGACGCATGGGGTCCAGGGATTTGGTCAGGTGATAAATGGCCTGGGTGAAGTGCTGCTGCACAGGGCTGGTTTTCACCTGGGGAACGCCCCAGGACTCATTCACCGGGGTCCAGGTGATAATGCATGGATGGTTATAGTTCTGCCGCACGATCTCGGCCCACTGGGTCATGAAGTCCGCCACCGCCGTATCATCAAAAATGTAGGCGGCCGCCATTTCACTCCACACCAGCAGGCCCTTCACGTCGCACCAGTACAGGAAGCGCTCGTCCTCAATCTTTTGATGCTTGCGCACGCCATTGTAGCCCAGGCGCTGAATTTTCTCAATGTCCTCGATCAGCGCCGCTTCGCTGGGCGGGGTCAAATGGCTGTCCGGCCAATAGCCCTGGTCCAGGATCAGCCGCTGATACAGAGGGCTGCCGTTGAGCAGCACGTTCCGGCCCTCAATGCGGATCTCCCGCATGCCGAAATAAGACCAGACTTCGTCCCCCTCCTGGCCGTTCTCCTTCAAATGCAGCTCCAGGTCATACAGCTGGGGGTTGTTCGGCGTCCAGGTGTGAACGCTCCATTCGTGCTCGCCCACATTCGCCACGGAGAGCTGCGCCTTCACATGCTTTCCGGTCACGGCCACCGTGGTGCTGGCAATGAAGTTCCCCTGGTGCCACACCTTGGCCTCCAGCAGGAGATGCTGGCCATAATCCGCAGCTTCCACCTGCGCCTCCAGCGCCAGGGATGCCTGGGCCAGGTTCGGGGTGAGCTTCAAGGCGCTCAGATAGCTTTCCGGCACGCTTTCCATCCACACGGTTTTCCAAATGCCGGTGGTCTGCACGTACCAGCAGCCGAAGTTCTCGCCCTTCCAGCGCTGCTTGCCGCGGGGCTGGCGCGGGTCCAGGCTGTCCTCCGCCATAACGGCCAGGACGTTGTCCCCCACGTGGAGCCAGGGGGTAATATCCAGGGAGAAGCGCGCATAACCGCCCACGTGCTCACCGGCGCGCACGCCGTTCACCCATACGGTGGCATGATAGTCGCATCCCTCCAGATGCAGCAGCGTGCGCCGCCCGGCGGGCAGCTGTGACAGCTGCACCGTGCGGCTGTACCACACCCGGGTGTGGACGCTTTCATCTCCAATGCCGCTGGCCTTGGTCTCGTAGGTAAAAGGAACGAGAATCTTCTGCGTTCCGGGCACGCCGTTGGCCCATCCCTGTTCCAGGCCCACGCCTTGATCGTCAAAGGCAAATTGCCAATATCCATTCAGGTTTTCCCAGTTGCTCCGGGCCAGCTGTGGCCGGGGATAATCTGGCTGATAGCTTTTCACACCGTACCTCCCATGCAAGTCATGCTTGAAACCCGTTGGGCTTCCTTGTATAATGCATTATATTGCATCACAGGAGGGCGTAAAATGGGGAAAGCAGAACAAAACATGAGTAATATCGACCATTCGCTTTTTTCGCTCTACTATGTGGCCCCTCCCGATGGCGGCACGGAGCTGTTGCCCCTGTATTTCTCCATGGTGGGGGACGAGCAATGTGCCCCCACGTATCGGGTATGCCGCAGCCATGCGGAAATCAGCGTAATGATCCTGGTGCTGGCCGGAGCGGGACAGCTATCGCTGCATGGGCGCATGCACACCCTGTCCGCAGGGGACATGCTGGTTTTGCCCCAGGGAGAGGCATATCAGTACGAGTCCGCCAGGACGCAGCCCTGGCATATTCTGTGGTTCAATATGACGGGAGAATTGTTTCCCCACTGGTTGGACCAATACGGCCTGCGCGCCACGCCTGTGTATCCCCAGGTGAATCAAGCCGTCACCCAGGCAATGTGGGAAGGGGTCAATCTGTGTCGCGGCAGTCTCCCCCACGACCAGCTGCAGGACGCCCTTTGTGCCCTGGTGTATGGCATATTGCTGTCCCTGCGCCGGCAATTCAACGCCTGTGCCAAGCCCGCCGGTCCCGCCCAGGAACTGCGCTTCATGATGGATGAGCAGATTACCACCCACCCTGACGCGCCCTTTTCCATGTCGGAGGCCGCCAGCCGGCTGAATTTTTCCCAGCGGCAGCTGGAGCGGCTGTTCCAGGCGGAGTTTCAGCGAACTCCCTATGGCTATTTTCTGCAACAAAAGCTGCTGCTGGCCAAGCAGTACCTGCGCAATACGCGCCTGCCCGTAAAGGAAATCAGCCAGCGCCTGGGGTTTTGCGACCCTTACTATTTCTCCAACTGCTTCAAACGGCAGGAGGGCGTCTGCCCCAGGGACTATCGCCGGCGGTAATATCGCAGGGCACACCCTTTTCCCCCATGTAAAAGCCTTGGAATACGCAAAGAAAAAACGGGCAAAAGGCTTGTGCGTCCCTGCCCGGTAGCGTATAATAAAACCGTTGCAAACGCGCCGAAGGAGGAACAAAGGGATGAAAGTGTCAGGGGATAGCCGGGAGGTTGCCCGGGCAGCCATCCTGCTCAGCATGACCGCCAGCCGCGAAGAGGAAGCCGCGCTCAAGGAAAAGCTCCTGGCGCAGGAGATTCACGGGGTGGCGGCGGACTACGGCGGCGAGTTTGTGCAAAGCGTGATGAAGATTGTGGAACGCGCCGTGGTCGCTGCAAAACGGGAGCATGTGATTGGAGAAACCCACCATGAGGAGGGCGCCGTGGCCGGGGCGGCCCGGGAGGCGCTGTCCCAGGTAACCACCAAGGCACTGGGGCTGAGCGTGGGCGGAAAAATCGGCGTAGCCCGCCAGGGCGAGCATGTGGCTGTGGCCGTTTTCTTTGGCATAGGCCTGGTTCACCTGAACGAGGTGTGCATCGGCATGGGCCACCGTGCCATTTGATTGCATCACAAAGGAAGAAAGGATGAGGCGTATGCCATTGACCATTGCCCTGGACGGTCCCGTAGGAGCGGGCAAATCCTCCGTAGCCGACGAGGCTGCCCGCCGCCTGGGCATTTTGCATCTGGATACGGGTGCCATGTACCGGGCCATTGGGCTATATACCCTCCGGCAGGGGATCCCCCTTTCGGAGGAGGAAGCCGTATCCGCGCTGGCAGAAAAGGTGCGTGTTGATGTCCGCTATACCGGCGGGGCACAGCATACCCTGGTAGAGGGCGAGGATGTCACCGGCCTGATTCGCACGCCGGAGGTAAGCATGGCGGCCTCCACCGTGGCGCGGTACGCCCGCGTCCGGCAGGCCATGGTAGCGCTGCAACGGCGCCTGGCCGCGGAACAGCCCATGCTGGTGGACGGCAGGGACATCGGCACCAGGGTATTGCCTCAGGCCACGCTGAAGGTGTTTCTCACCGCCTCGGCGGAGGAGCGTGCCCGGCGGCGTTTTCTGGAATTGCAGCAAAAGGGGCTGCCGGACACCTATGAGGAGGTGCTGGCGGAGCTGAAAAAGCGCGATGACCAGGATATGCACCGGGCGGTGGACCCCCTGCGGCCCGCAGCGGATGCCCGCATGCTGGACTCCACCTCCCTGACCTTTGAGGAAGTGGTGGACACCCTGGTGAAGTGGGCAAAGGAGGCGTCGGCATGACGGAGCGCGTGGCAGGCGGTAAGCCGCGGAAATCCATCATCTACACCATTGCCCGGGGCCTGGCCTACGTCGTTTTTCATACGCTGTTTCCCTTGCGGATTCATCATGTGGAACGGCTGAAGCGTCCCGCCCCCTACTTGCTCATCGGCAACCACAACTCGTGGCTGGACCCCTTGGCCATGTGTTACCGTATTCCAGGACAGCAGACCGCCTTTCTTGGGAAAAAGGAGCTGGCCCGCAATCCCCTTGCCAAAAAGGTGCTGGAGGATCTGGGGCTGATTGCCGTGGACCGGCATCATTCAGACATGGAGGCCATGCGGGCGTGCATGCGTGCCCTGCGCGAAGGCCGCATCCTGGGCATCTTTCCCGAGGGTACCCGCCACCATAAGGGGCTGATGGATCAGCTGGAAGGCGGTACGGCATTGCTGGCCCTGCGGTGCAACGTGCCCCTGGTTCCGGTATATTTTGATAAGAAGTTCCGGCTTTTCCGTTTGGTGCACATGTATGTGGGGCAAGATATTCCCCTGGATGATCTGATTGCCCAGGGTGTGAACAAGGGGACCTGCGATCAGCTGTTGCAGCGCATCACCGGGGTCTATGCCGCCATGGCAGCAGAGAAGGCCTGAGCAGCTGCGGGGAAAAATCGCTATTTCCCCGCCTGCGCTTGTGCAGGCCGGCACGATCAGCCCCCGGCGTGATGCGAAAAAGTGGCGCTGCTCCCTTTTTCCCCATCACGGTGAAAAAAAGTTTTTCGGTTTTGCAGGAAATAGCTGCTCTGTGACGAAAAAACTCTAATCAGAGCATTTTTCGAAAGGATGCTTGTCATGGCCTATGAGATCGCGGCTCACGCGGGCTTTTGCATGGGCGTGCGCCGTGCGGTGGAAGCCGCTCTCCGCGTGGCGGAGGAAGGAAAACCTTCCTGTACCCTGGGAGAGTTGATCCATAATCCCGAGGTGGTGGAAATGCTGCGTGCGCGCGGCGTTCCTCCCATCGCATCGGCAGAGCAGGCGTCCGGCAGACAAGTGCTCATCCGCAGTCACGGCGTAGCGCCCCAGGTGTTGGAAGCGCTGCACAGGTGCGGGGCACAGGTGCTGGATCTGACCTGTCCCTTTGTGGACAAGCTGCACCGCATTGTGGAGGCGGAGTCCGGGCCGGAATGCCCGGTGATTCTCCTGGGCGAGAAGGAGCACCCCGAGGTGCAGGGCACAGCAGGATGGGCCCGCGGGCCAGTGTATGTGCTTTCCCAGGAAGATGAGCTCGACACGCTGCCACCCATGGATCAGGCGCTGGTGGTGGCGCAGACCACTTTCCCGCCTGCACGGTGGGAAGCAATGACGCAGCGCCTGGCAGCACAGATTCCGGGCGCCAAGCTCCGCTATACCATCTGCTCCGCTACCCAAACGCGGCAGCGGGAGGCGGAGGAGTTAGCCCGGCGGGCCGACGCGATGATCGTCGTGGGCGGCCGGCACAGCGCCAACACCCGTAAGCTGTACGACACCTGCAAGCGGCTGTGCGAAAGAACCATTTTGGTAGAGCGCGCGGCGGAAATTCCGCCAGGCTTTGCAAATATATATTCCGAATTCATAGGAATAACCGCTGGCGCGTCCACGCCGGATGGGTCACTTAAGGAGGTTGTCACACGCATGATCGACAAGGAACAACAGGTTCTCACCAACCAGGAGGATGCTCAAAAAAGCTTTATGGCTGAAGTTGACGCAACCCTGGTCAGAATCCGCCCGGGCCAGACGGTAACCGGCACCGTGGTGCAGGTCACCGATGACGAGGTCTGTGTGAACATCGGCTACAAGTCCGATGGAATCATCAAGCGCACCGAGCTTACTCAGCAGGATGTGAAGCTGGGTGACGAGCTTGAGGTGGAGGTCGTGAAGGTCAACGACGGCGAGGGCAATGTGGTGCTGTCTCAGCGCAACATCGTCAACCGCAAGGCTTGGGATGCGCTGATGGCCAAGTACGAGGCAGGCGAGTATGTCGACGGCGTTGGCAAGGAGGCTGTCAAGGGCGGCCTGATCGCTGATGTGGAAGGCGTGCGCGCTTTCGTACCCGCGTCTCAGCTGTCCCAGCGCTATGTGGAAAAGATTGCCGACTTTGTGGGCAAGGACCTCAAGCTGAAGATTATTGAGGTCGACAAGCAGAAGAAGCGCATTGTAGCCAGCCGCAAGGCGGTCATGGCCGAGGAAGCCGCTGCCAAGAAGAAGGAAGCCTGGGACAAGCTCCAGGAGGGTGAAATCATTCATGGTATCGTTCGCCGGCTGACCGACTTCGGCGCTTTTGTGGATGTTGGCGGCGTGGACGGTCTGGTGCATATCACCGACCTGAGCTGGGGCCGCATCAAGCATCCCAGCGAAGTGGTGCAGCCCAACCAGGAGATTGACGTGAAGGTGCTGGGCCTGGACCGTGAGCGCGAGCGCATCCAGCTGGGCTACAAGCAGCTGCAGCCCCGTCCCTGGGACAATGCCACCGAAAAGTATCCCGAGGGCTCCGTGGTGGAAGGCAAGGTTGTCCGCATCACCGACTTTGGCGCCTTTGTGGAGCTGGAGCCCGGCCTGGATGGCCTGGTGCACATTTCCCAGTGCGCGCTGACCCGTGTTGCCAAGGTGGAGGACGCCGTGCAGGTGGGTCAGACCGTTCGGGTCAAGGTGCTGAGTGTTGATCCCGAAAAGAAGCGCATCAGCCTGAGCATCCGTCAGGTGCTGGAGGATGAGGCCTTCAATTACGAGACCGAGATTCCCGGCGACGCGGAATTCGAGATCGTGGCGGGCGACGACATGCCTGCGGATCAGGCCGCGGCGGAGGATGCTCCTGCGCAGGAGTAAAAGGATAGAATACAGGGAGGCAGGCCAAGGCTTGCCTCCTTTTCCATAGAACAAGCCAAGGAGGAATCAAGGATGCCACGGTGCATCATCATCCTGCCCCTATATGCAGGCGAAGCGCCGGAGCGGGTACACAAGGCGTCCGGAGACCTGCTTTTGTGCGCCGATGGAGGCTATGAGCGCGCCCTGGCCTTTGGCCTGGTGCCTGATGGGGTGATTGGTGACTTTGACTCCATGCCCCGGGAGAGAGTGGATGGTTGTCCCGTGATTACCCTCCCCACCCACAAGGATGACACGGACACCGCACGCTGCATGGAGGAAGGACGGCGTCGGGGATACCGCTCCTTTGTGCTGGCGGGGGGCGTGGGCGGACGGTTGGACCATACCCTATCCAATATGCAGCTGCTCTACGATGCGGCCTTGCGCGGGGAAGAAGCCATTCTCATAGGCGGCTGCAATCAAATGCGCATCCTACTGCCGGGAAGCTATACCCTGCTGCGCATGACCGGATGGAAGCTCTCCCTGCTGGCCTACACGCCCCAAGTGAAAGGCGTATGCCTGCAAGGTGTGGAGTATCCTCTTTCGTCTGCCGTGTTGAACAATCGCTTTCCCCTGGGCGTGAGTAACGAATGGACAGCAGCGCAGGCGGAGCTATCCTTTGCTGAAGGCGCACTGATGCTATTGTATGCCAAGGATGCGCCCCGGCCCTGAGTCCATGTTGTCCCCTGATGCGGAAAAGCCCTCAAGACGCTTTTGATGCGCCTTGAGGGCTTCATACCGTTGGCAAAGTATTTTGCATTTTTGCAAGTGATGCAATACGTTCTTGCAAACGCAGAGGGGTTCGCGCCTGCGGGCGCGACCAAAGGGCTTTCCGATCGCCCTTTGGAAACCTTCGGCCCCCATACGTGTTGAGGTACTTGCAAGCTAGGAAACCGAAAAAATTTCTTCTTTATCATTTGAGCATGAAAGCACGCTTTTTTCAGCACGCTAAAAGCCCTCAAGACGCTTCGATGCGCCTTGAGGGCTTCTGTCATATGTCTGTTGCTTTCAGGGAAGCTTACGCAAACCATTCCTTGGGCAGGAATTTGCGCTGAGCCTCCAGCAGGTCGTCCAGGAGTTTCTTGCCATCCTGGAGGGTAACGTGACCCATCTGCGGGTCGTTCATCAGGGTATTCAGGGCCAGTTGACGGTCACAGGTCAGGGCGGCGCGAACAGTAGCCTCCTGGTTGAGCACCTGGCGGGTTACCAGGGCGTCAATACCCATGGGCAGGCTGCCCGCATGGATGGGCGCAATGCTATCCCGGCGGAACAGCGCATTGGTCTCCACCACCGCGTTCAGGGGCAGATTGCTGATCTGGCCGCGGTTGGGAATATTTACATTGGAAACCATTTCGCCCAGACCCAGCAGTGCCTTAATCAGCAGGTGTCCTTCCTCACCAGAGCCCTTCATGTCCAGCTCCTCTTCGCCGGAAAGCAGGCGGGCACGGCGGGCCAAACGCTCCTTCAGGTCATTTTTGCGCCAGGCTACCGTGGTCAGACCGAAGCCCCACTCCCGCACGGTTTCCGGGTCCTTCAGGTACCAGGGCGGCAGGAATTCCACCAGGTGACGGTCCCCCGCCGCGGCAATCAGTCCATAGCGCAGGAACAGGTCAAACTTCACCTTGTGGCTACAGGCAAAGGAGTTGTTCATCCAGTTGTCGTCCATGCCCTTGGTAAAGCCGCTGTCATGGTACTTTTCCGCAAACTTGCGGTACATGGGGAAAAGATCCATGCCCTGATAGGTGGCGCTATTGAGCCAAGTGAAATGGTTGATGCCGATCACGCCGGTATGGATCTCCTGACGGGTCACACCGGTGATGCCGCACTGATCCTCCAGCATGGCGCACAGCAGCTTCTGGGTGCCAAACACCTCATGGCAGCAGCCAAAGGCCTTGATCTCCGGGAACACCGTGTACAGCGTGCGCATACAGGTGGTCATGGGGTTGGTGTAGTTAATGACCCAGGCATTAGGGGCATAATCCTTCACCGCCTGGCCAATCTCCGCCAGCATGGGCAGGGTGCGCATGGCGCGGCTGAGACCACCGGGGCCCGCCGTGTCGCCCACGGACTGCCACACGCCCAGGCGCTCGGGCAGGTGAACGTCCGCCTCCATCTCATCAAAGGTACCGGGCAAAATGGAAATCACCACAAAGTCCGCGCCATTCATGGCTTCCTGCAGGGAATCCACCACGGTATAGGTCCAGTGCGCCTTGGCCTCCGGATGCTCGGACAGCTTCCGGCCAATGATCGCGTTCTTTTCCGCCGCATCCCGGTCAATGTCGTACAGACGAACCGTGCCCTCCATCTGACCATCGCCGGTCAGGTCGGTCATGAAGCCCCAAGCCCAGCCGCGGGAACCGCCGCCCACATAGGCGATCTTCAAATCCAGAACCTTGCCGTTCTCGTACCGCATGGAAGTTTTTCCTCCTTCACCCCAAGGGGGTGTTCGCATTTCATTCTCTTAAGTATAGCGCAAGAAAAGCGTAATTTCTCCGCTTTTTGTGTGCTTGTCACGCAATTCTTTGCTTTTCTTGCTCTTTTTGCGGAAGCTATGCTATACTGCATACCAGGAGGAAATAACATGGACGCGATACTGCTTGACAAGGGGATTCCCGGCATGCGCATGGAACGGCTTCGCCGGGCCAGCCCCTTTGAAATGAAGGTGCTGCATGCCCATACCTTCTGGGAGATTTACTATCTGCTGGAGGGTGAGTGCATCTATTTTATCGACGGCAGAAGCTATGCCCTGGAGCGGGGCGCCCTTGTCTTTGTGGGCACCAATGTGCTGCACCGTACCCTGGCCGAGCGTCACGAGCGCATTCTCATAGAGCTGGACCCGGCCACGCTGGCGGACTTTGGCATGCGGTTACCCCTGCTGGAGCAAAACGCCAGCATTGCCGTTCAGCTGCCCCCACCGCAGCAGCGGCAGGTGGAAGCCTTCTTTCACTGCATTGCGGAAAGCCTGGGCGGTGAAGCGCCGGGGTATGCCGCCCGGGTCAGGCTTTATCTCCTCGCCCTGCTAAGCTATGTGGACGAGCACGCCCAGGGCGCCCCCGCAGTGCCGCGGGACCGCTCCCCGCGCCACCGGCTGGCCGAAGCGGTTATCCGCTACCTGGACGCCCACTATGACCAGGACGTAACCCTGGAAGAGGTGGCTCAGGCGCTGTATGTAAGCAAATATCATCTTTCCCGCGCCTTCAAGGAAGTGACGGGCTGCACGCTGGTGGAGTATTTAACGGCGGTACGTTTGCAGCACGCCCGTTATCTGCTGGCATCCACCCGGCTGCATGTAGCGGATATTGCCAGCCGCACGGGATTCAATTCCCTGTCGCACTTCAATCGCGTTTTTCTTCGCCAGGTGGGCATGCCGCCCTTGCAGTACCGCAAGGCGCTTTCCCGCCACGGTGAGGAACGCGCCACCGGAACAGAGCAGGGATTATTCCTGCCGTAAGGCTTCCACGGGCACCATTCGTGCCGCACGCAGCGCCGGAGCTACCCCGAAAATCAGCCCCAGCACTGTTGCCCCCGCCAGGGTGGGCAGCACCGTTTCCAGGGTTAATGCCGCCTGCAAGCCGATCCATCCGCCAAAGACGCGCACCATGATGCCGCCCAGCGCCACGCCCAGAATGCCACCCAGCACCGCATAGCTGGCGGCCTCCAGTAAAAACAGCAGGCCCACCTGGGCGCTGGTGCCACCCACCGCTTTCATCACCCCGATCTCCCGCCGCCGCTCCCGGACGCTGACCAGGAGAATATTCATCACGCCGATGCCACCCGTGAACATGCATACCGCCGCCACGCAGGCCAGCACCATCACAAAAATGCGGATGACCGCCTTGGCAGCGTCGATTTCTTCGGCCAGGGACATGGCGTCAAAGTCTCCCCCTGCGGCGGACAGCGCCGCCAGCGCCGTTTCCGCCACGGCATCCGCTTGCAATCCCTTGGGAATGGACAGGGTCAGTTCCTGCACCTGTCCCCCGAAGGTATCCAGAAAAGTGGTCAGCGGCATATAGGCTGTTCCCTCGCAGGCGCTCAAGAGCTGCACGGTTTGGTCGCTAACAATGCCCACCACCCGCATCTGGCGGTTACCCACGGTGAGCCGCTGGCCCACCAGGGCCTGGGGATTTTCCGGTGACAGGGCGACGGCCAGGGCGTGATCCAACACCGTGACCGTATCCCCGGCCAGGAACTCTCCCGGAAGGAAGAAGCGTCCCGTTTCCACGTGCAGCGCATGCACTTCCTCCGCGTTGGCATCCAGGCCCGAAAGCTGCGCGTAGGCAGGCGTATCCCCCAGCAAAACCGCTCCCAGGGTCGCCGCTCCCGCGCAGGCGGGCGCGCCGGTGGCAGCTGTCACCAGTGCGCCATCCTCCGCCTGGAGGGTGCGCTCGCTGAAATTATCTGCAGTTATCCATACCTTATCCACACCCAGGCGCGCAATCTCCGCCTCCACCTGCGTTTGGCCCGCGCCCCCCAGGGTCCACACGGTCAGTATGGCGCCGATTCCCACCCCGAGCCCCAGGATCGTTAGCAGCGTGCGCACAGGATTCTTTCGTATGTTCAGTGCTGAAAGCCCTGCGGCATCCCCCAGTTTCAAGGCGTCATCTCCTTGACTCTTTGTCCCTGCGCCAGCTCTTTGGCGCTGTTCACCACCACAGACACACCCTCGGGAAGGGCCACCCAGGCGGAGACCTCATCCTGCGCGATCACCGCGGCATCGGTCTCCCAGGCCCGTCCGTCCGCCACCCACCATACGCTTCCCGTCTCCGAAATGGCCTGCAAAGGCACGACGGTTACGTTCTCGGCCCGGAGCAGCTCCACTTCCGCCTCCACCTGTGCCCCCAAAGGCAGGTCCAGGCTTTGATCCAGGGAAAGCACCACTTCACAGGTTACCTGGCCGGTTGTGGCGTCAGTAACAGCCGCCCCGATGCTCTCCACCGTTGCCATGGCCTGTTGCGCCCCCTGCACCAGGATGCTGGCCCGTTGGCCCCGCTGGAGTTTTTCCGCGTCCCGAAGGGCGGCGTTCACCACCACCTGCTGCTTTTCTCCGCTCAGTGCCATGGCCAGGGTTCCCGCCGCGACGCCGGAATGGGACGTCACGTTCACCTGCTGCACCAGGCCATCCACCTGCGCGCGCACTGTCAAAGCCTCCAAGGCCAGCTGTGAGGCCGTCAGGTTTTCCGCCGTGGCAGATTGCAGAACTTCCGCGGTATCGTTCATTTCTACTGGCAGCGCCGCGGATACGCTTTCTCCCCGCGCCAGGCAGGCGGACACCGCCGCTTCCTGCGCCGTTCCATCCATGCGGAACAGCGCATGCCCCGCCGTCACGCGCTGGCCTGGCTGCACGTAGACCTCCGCCACGATCCCTGTGGCCGGCGCCAGCGCCCCATATTCCGTTTCATACCGCACCCGGCCGCTGAGCGCCAGGATGTGCTCCACCGTACCCTTACTCACCGCAGCCGTCTCCACCCGCACGGTACGGTCCGCCTCGCCGCTGCCCGCCGTCACCGGCACAGCCAGCATGACCGCGGCCACCACAGCCGTAACCGCAATACATCCATAGGAAGCCCAAATTTTCCGCACCCTTCCACCGCACCTTCCCTGTTTTCTGCGCAAGGTAGTGTTCCACGATTTCTTCCGGTTTGCCACGGAAATTTTTACCGAGAAAACAAAAAAATCCTTGCAAAGCCGTCAAGGATATGCTATACTTTTATAGGTCGCCACGTTTGGGATTATAGCTCAGTTGGTTAGAGCGCCACGTTGACATCGTGGAGGTCAGAGGTTCGAGCCCTCCTAATCCCACCATAGCGAAGCCACCCGATTGCCGGGTGGTTTTTTTGCTAGGTTTTTCAAGGGTTTGCGGGCTTTCCTACCGCTGCGGAACGGGCCCAAAGGCGGAAGGTTTCGCGGGGAAACCTCCCGCTTTTTTTGACCCTTTTGCAGGGTTTTGGGCCTTTTGTCACACATTTTGTCACACATCTGCCCGTTTTAGGGCCCGCAAACCCAGCTATTTCGGGCGTTTGCGGACTTGGGCTTTGTCACATAAAATGTCACATGGCGGGCCTTTTTTCGGTGATTTTTTCCACCGCGTACAGGTGCTTCATGACGCCTTCATGGCGAGTTCTGGCGTAGACCCGTTCCACCATGCGCGTGTCCGCGTGGCCCATGAGGTCCGCCACCTCCGCGGAGGTTTTGCCGTACTCTTTCATCTGCGTGCCGAAGGTGGTGCGGATGTCCGCGTCGCTGTACCCTTCCAGGTGCAGGTGCGCCAGGGCCCGCTTGCTCACCTGCGTTTTATGGGAGTAGCACCAGGGCTTGTCTCCCCCCAGGAGGTAGCCGCGGGGTTGCCGCTCCGGCCGCAGAATCTCCACCAGCGCCTTGGGCAGCAGCACCGTCCGGGCGGCATGGGCCGTTTTGGGCTTGCCGATGTATGCCCGGCTGTTGCCCGGGTAGGTGACGGCCTGCGCCACCTTGGCATATTGCTGCTCCAGGGCGACGTTTTCCCAGCACATGCCCAGGGCCTCCTCCGGGCGCATGCCCGTGTAGGCCAGCAGGCCCATGTAGAGCCGCTCGTCCCGGTCCTGCAGGTGGGGGATGGCCTGGCGCACCCGCTGGATCTCCGCATCCGTCATGGCCTTGTGGTGCCCGGCGTCCTCCGCGCGGATGTTCAGCAGGGAATGCTTGAAGGGCGTTTCCGGGATGATCTTCATTTCCACCGCCACCTTGAAAATGCGGCTGGCCAGCCCGGAGACTCGCCGGATGGTGCAGGCGTTGAGGTTCTTCTTGCGGCCGTGCTCCCCTGCCGTAGCCATCCAGTCATAGAACTGCTGAATGGTGGCCACGGTCACCTGGTCCATGGGCATGTCCCCCAGAAAGGGCAGGATGTTCAGGTCCAGGTACAGCCGGTAATTGACCACGGTTTTCGGAGCCAGGCGGGCAATGAAAGTGGGGGCGTAGGTTTCCTCCACAAACTGGCGCACCGTGGGCGTTTTGTGGGCGCGTGCCTCTCCCACGGCGTCCGCCGGGACCACCAGCCCCGCCGCAATGGCCTGCCGCAGGTAATCATCGAAAAGTTCCTGCTGGGTTTCCCCGGAGACCCAAACGCATTGATCGCCGATTTTTGCGCGCTGTCTGATTCTTTTCTTGGACATGTCGAATGCTCCCTTCGACATATCCGCCCCGTCGGATGTGGAGTTTTCAAGGTGGGCGGAGGCCGTCTGCTTCCCGTAGGTACGCAGGGCGTTCCCTTTGCGCACGGCCTCCGTAGGAAATTGTATCACACGATGGTCATTCAATGCAATCTCACCTCCTTTGCTTATCGTTCCTGATGGTTTTTGCCGGTGCGGCTGCGGGCGCTTTCCCGCGCTTCCCTGCCGGCGTAGGTGTCCAGCACTTCTCGAGGGATGCGCTCCAGCACGCGCAGGGCTGCGGCGTAGTCTTTGCGCAGCTTGGCGTCCTCCAGTTGCTTGGCAAAGCTCCTTTGCTGGGTCTGCTCCAGTCGGGCGTTCAGCTGCTTATTTTCGGCTTTCAGGGTCTGGTTTTCGGCCATGGTATCCGTGAAGGCAATGTTGTACCGCTTGAGCTCCGCCCGCATCTTGGCCACGTCGGGAAGATACCGGTCCAGCACTTCGCCGATCTGCTGGGCGCGGGCCTTGTAATTGAGCAGGTTCACCCCGTCCAGCAGGGCTTCCAGGCGTTCCTTTTGCTTGTTCAGCCGGGCCATTTGCTTGAGCACCCGGGGCGGGATGTGGTCCCGGCCTGTTTCGGCGGCGCTCTCCCCCCGCTCCAGCTGGGGGTATTGCCGTGTCATGTGCCGGTAGAAATCGTCCTGCCACTGAATCAGCTGCTTGCGGTTGCCGATGATCTCCTTGGCGGACAGGCGGTTGTCCGCCGTGAGGGGCACGAAGGTCACGTGCATGTGCGGGGTTTTTTCATCCAGGTGAATCACCGCGGAAAGGATGGTTTCCGGCCTCTGCCGCTGGGTGAGAAAGTCCAGGGCATGGCGGAAATAGGCGCAGATTTCCTGTGGGTTTTTGCCGCGAAAGAGCTCGGGGCTGCCGGTCATCAGGGTTTCCACCAGGCGGACGCTGTCCGACCGGGTACGGCAGCCTGCCTGGGCGATTTGGCGTTCCGCCTCCGCCCGGTAATGTCCACGAGGTTCCACCAGGTGGACGTTCAGGTGGCTGCGGCTGGTATCCACATCCGGGTTGCTGGCGTAGCGCTCCTTGGCGCGCTCGTTGTGGGCCTCGATGCGGCCGATCTCCGGACCCTTGTACTTGGCAAAGCGTAGAATGGCATACATGGGTTGGCTGATAAAGCTCACCTCCTAAGCGTGTTTTGGAAAAAGGCTGCGTACATACGTACCTGCGTACCGTTGCCCTGTACGTATGTACGCAGCGATGGGCGTTATGCTTTACTGGAAACGTCGCTTTCTGTAAAGGGGTTCCCGGGGGAAAAGTCCTTCTGCCAGCCGTCGCAGGTCTGCATGGGGAGCTTCAGCAGCGGCTCGATGCCGTGGAAGCCCCATACCCGGCGGCCTGCCGCGTTGAGCTGGTTGTTGTTGTGCGCAATGTGGTAGCGCAGCTGGTTGTCCACCAGAAAGTCGCTGAAGCTGCGGGGCTTGAGGGGGGAGAAGCTGTTCTCCTCGCACCAGATGCAATAAATCTTGTACAGCTCCTTGGCGCTGATCCTGCCGTCGGGTTTCAAGGCGATGTAGCCGGTGGACTCCATGAACAGGATGACGTTGTTGGCGTCCTGGCGGAGCACCTCCCGGTTGGCGATGGCACGCGGGCTCTCAGTGAAGCGGAAGTGATTGGCTACCAGGCGTTTCAGCCCGGCAAGCGCCCAGAGGTGGATGCCCTCCGCCTCCCGGCACATCTTCTCCGCCAGGTCGGGATCATCCACCCTGTGGGCGGGGCGCTCCCGGGTGGTGAGGATCAATTGGCGGCGGTAGAAGCCGTCGCTGCGGTCGTAGAGGGCTTGCAAATCCCCGTTGCTGAAGGCCAGCAGCCGAGCATACATCCAGCCCTGGTAGCTCTGGCGGCCCTTCCTTTCCAGGTCCATTTTGCCCTGAGCCGTTACCAGGGACTTCACATAGTTGGTCTGTTTCAGGGCTTCCATGCGCATGTCGTCGTCGATCATCAGGTGGATGTGCTCCAGGTCCGCCCGGGCGAAGCGGTTCTCCGAAACCTTGCCCACGCTGCCGTCCTTGGCGTTGCAGCCGAATATGCGGGACAGCACGTTGCCAATTTGGCTTTTTCCTTCACCGCCGTTGCCCTTGATAATCATCATGCGCTGACCCTTGTTGCTGGGAATCAGGCAATACCCCACGTATTCCTGGAGGGTGGGGATATCCTCCGCGTACAGCAGATCCTCCAGGAGGCGGAGCCAGGTTTCCGGCTGCGGGGCGTCGGGACGATAGGCCACGGGAAAACGGCTGCGGACAATCTCCCGCTTTTCCGGGCAGAAGGTTCCGTCCAGATGCAGCGTGCCATTTTGCAGGTGGATACGGTCATCCTGGGGCGGCAGCTCCTCCACATGGGCCATGATTTTGAGCAGCTCCAGGATGCCGGTAATCTTCCGGGCCACGCTCAGCGCCGCGTAGGGCTCCACCTGCTGAAAAATCGCCACCTTCAGGGGCGTTTCGTCCGCCATGCAGCCCTCGGGGGTAAAGAACGCGCCTTCGGTGTAGCACAGCTGATGCGCTGACAGGTATTGCTGGCAAAAGCGGCTTTCGTTGATGTGCCGGCCGTCATACCAGACGGGAAAAGCCTCACCCGGCGAGCTTGCAATCTTCATCCGCTACCTCCTCCTCTCGAGCCGCCAGAAGGCGGTTTTTCATTTTCGCTAGGGTACCGTCCAGGGTGATTCTCGCGGCGGTGGAGCGCCGCAGGGATGCATCCGCGTCATAGAGCAGGTCAATGAGATGTGAAACGTAGGGCAGTTCCCGCACCGCCTCCGCGAAGGCGGGGTTCCAGGTGGCATCCTCCGGCGCGGGGGCATCGCGGGCCTTCTGCTCCTTGAGCAGGCACTCATAATCGATCAGGATGGCCACGCACGCCGCCTCCGCCTGCCGTTGACGGGTCTGCGCCGTACGGTTTCCCTGGACAGCCGCGGCAGCGGGCGTACGGGGATCGATGCCGAAGTCAGCGGCAATCTTCCGGGCGGCGTCCAGGGGGCTCAACTGGAACAACCTGCCCACAAAGTCGATGACATCCCCAGTTTCATGGCAGCCGAAGCAGTAGTACCGCGCATCCACCTTCATGGAGGGATGCCTGTCGGGATGAAAGGGACAGCAGACCATGCCGTTGGCCGGGACGCGCAGGCCATAAAACACCGCGGCTTCCCGGGTGGTAACCGCCGCTTTCACCGCGGCAAAAATTTGCATCAACACACGCTCCTTTCTCGTGTAAAATCCGTATGCGCCGCGTTTTGGCCGGAACGCAGCGCCGTGAAACTTCGACGTCGTAAGGATATTGTACCGGCCGCAAGGGTTTTTGTCCGAAAACAAAGCGGATCTGCAATTCGGCCTCATTCAAGGCAGGGCATATTGCAGATCCGCAACAAAACGTGTACAATTTAGCCAAAGATACCCCAACGGGAGGTTACCCTTATGGAAATAGAAAAGACGCCGGGCATGCGCATTCGAGCGTTACGGGAAATGAAATTTCAGTCCATTCGGAATCTGGCGGAGCAGGCGGGGATTCCCCCGTCCACCCTGGGCCGCATCGAGACCGGCGCCATGAAGAGCATCGGCAGCGAAACCCTGGCAAAGCTGGCCGTTGCCCTGGACGTATCGGCGGACTACATTCTGGGCTTGACGCCCGTGCAGAAACGCCGAAACATGGACATTGTGGCCACAGGGCTTTCCGAGGAAAGCGTGCGCAGGCTAATTCACCGCACCGTGGATACGGACATTGTGAACCGCCTCATGGAGCACAAAAGCTTCCCGCTGCTGACCAAGTACATCCGCATGTATTTTTCCAATCAGGCGGAATACGGCATGCAGGCCCGAAACAGCCTCTTTGACTTGGCGACGGATGAGCTGCGGAACATAGCCCTTTCACCGGAGCAGAAGCGAGAGGCCATGGAATCCGCCGTGCTGCTCAAGTCGCAAAAGGCAGCGCCCCACGAGGCCGAAATGGAAAAAATCAAGACCACCTTCCTGGCCATTCTCAAGGATATCAAGAAGGGCCTGGAAAACGAGCAGCCCACCTCGCCGCCCATACAGATGCAGGTATTCCAGGCGATTCTGCAAACAGCTGGCAGCGCCGTCGCCGTTTCCCCGGACCTGGACGCATTCCTGGACAAGCTCATCGCCATCATGCGCCAGACCTGCCCTATGTCCGACAAGAGCGCCCGACTGTTCAAGGCGCTTTTCCAATCCATGATCGCGGACAAGGCCGCAAGCCAACGCACGCAAGCATAACGTGGGGAGTATTCCGTGGGGAGGCGGTTCCGCCCTTCCGGGGCAGGCATTCCCAGGTACGCGCAGATATACCTTTGCCGGCCGCTTCCATGGAGGAACAAAAGGAGCCAGCAACGAGGTGATGGCATGCGCGATGGCTCCTTTTGACATGCCAGGCGCCCGCCGCGCCGGTCCGTCCCCTTGCAGCGTCAGCGGCCCGCAAAGGTATAACACACTAGACTTTGCAGGCAAAGTCGTGTGCCAACAGGGGTGCTGCTCGCCCCTATTGGATGACCCAGAGCAAAGGGGCTGCGCCCCTTTGGAGGTCCCCTCCGCTGGAATGGAGGCGCGCTGCTGCCTCATGCGAGCTGGAGAGGCACACGGCATCTGCGGCTGCCCTTTACATCCGCATATGCAAAAAAATAGAGAGGCATGGTTCGCTGACCATGGCCTCTCTATTTATGTTGCCCCAGGAAAAGATCGATTATGTCACTGACCGCTTGTTTCTCACGTTGGGAAAGCTGATCCCATCGGTTTATCAGATGCTGTTGTTCAGCGGTGAGGTGCGCGTCCTCCCCTTCCTCAAAGAATTGAGCAAGCGTAATTCCCAGTCCATCGCAAAGCAAAGAGAGTGTTGACACCGTCGGATTCGTTGAACGTCCAAAGATGTTCTTGATGGTAGTTACCTCTAAAACAACACCATTCTCAAACAAGCAGATTACTGATCCGGCAAATCTGGAAAGTCTAAGTTACCTCTAAAACAACACCATTCTCAAACACGCCCAGGACTGCATCAACATGATTTTTTGTCTAAGTTACCTCTAAAACAACACCATTCTCAAACGGATGATCAAGCATGACGAAGGCGCGCCTTGTCTAAGTTACCTCTAAAACAACACCATTCTCAAACTCTTCCCAATCGCAGTGTGCATTTACCTTTTGTCTAAGTTACCTCTAAAACAACACCATTCTCAAACGGAAGATGCAGCGAAGCGGTTTAACGCATTGTCTAAGTTACCTCTAAAACAACACCATTCTCAAACGGGACGGGCTGGGCTATCTGCGGGAGGCGGGTCTAAGTTACCTCTAAAACAACACCATTCTCAAACACAGGCAAAATCACCGGGGTAACGCCGGAGGTCTAAGTTACCTCTAAAACAGCACCATTCTCAAACAAGGTGGCGGGGGTCAGCGCCAAGGAATTTGTCTAAGTTACCTCTAAAACAACACCATTCTCAAACGGGGACTATCTGCGGAGCTACAACGGCACGGTCTAAGTTACCTCTAAAACAACACCATTCTCAAACATCCTGGCAGCTTCTCGCGGGATTCGCTTCGTCTAAGTTACCTCTAAAACAACACCATTCTCAAACCATACGCATCTTCTGTTAATCAGGGTGATAGTCTAAGTTACCTCTAAAACAACACCATTCTCAAACAATAGCTATTCGGCAAGTTGTTTTTGTTGAGTCTAAGTTACCTCTAAAACAACACCATTCTCAAACGCATCTCATGCGGGTCTAGTTCACTTCTCGTCTAAGTTACCTCTAAAACAACACCATTCTCAAACTGATTATGATTATATCATGGGGCAGAATATGTCTAAGTTACCTCTAAAACAACACCATTCTCAAACTAAATGACGTATTGGGGCTAGTAGAAGCGCGTCTAAGTTACCTCTAAAACAACACCATTCTCAAACTGCGACAAGAATGGTTGCAAGCATGAAAATGTCTAAGTTACCTCTAAAACAACACCATTCTCAAACTATATTTAATATATTATACTATTTTTTTAGTCTAAGTTACCTCTAAAACAACACCATTCTCAAACACGCCAGCAGGCAGCTGCGGGTCATGAACGTCTAAGTTACCTCTAAAACAACACCATTCTCAAACTTGTTCATTACGATACACCGCCTTATTATGGTCTAAGTTACCTCTAAAACAACACCATTCTCAAACCAGCTTCTGCTGTATGGCCTTTTTCTCCCTGTCTAAGTTACCTCTAAAACAACACCATTCTCAAACAGCCCGTGATGCAGCGCTTACAATCAGCCGGTCTAAGTTACCTCTAAAACAACACCATTCTCAAACTCATTGCCAGCATGTATTATATGCGTGATGAGTCTAAGTTACCTCTAAAACAACACCATTCTCAAACACATGCCGGCGGCACTATTCAAATTACTGGTCTAAGTTACCTCTAAAACAACACCATTCTCAAACCCCAAATCCTGTGGGAGGAGAATCGCACGACACCATCCGTACGGTTGCAGAGGTAACCATCCGCCTTCATTATAACGAATCAGGGTAGATTTCGCAATCGTCTTTATCAATAATCCAAACCGTTTCAGTGGTTCTGTCGATTGCCGGGCAAGAAGCTTCCACCAGCAGCATGCGCATCTTGCGATAAAACGCCTCACGGTATAGTGCTTTCAGTTCCGCCTGAGACAGATATTGTTTCAGATGGACAAAGATAAAACATTCCTTGCGCAGATAGGCCTGAGCAATGCGCATTCGCCGCAGGAGGCGTTCAGGCAGGTCTGCCGTCCGATCGTCAAAACGCAGCCCGCACAGCTTGATCAGCTGCGTCCAATCCAGCTCATCCGCAAAAAGCAGGTGCTCCTCGCTCTCCAGCGCAATTTCGCCAGCCCAGGCCAGCACCTGCTGGCATACCTCCTGTGTGTGGAGAAAGTGTTCTGCGGACGCCGCCTGTGCCTTCGCCCATTTGGTCAACATCGCCTGCGCAGCGCGGTCGTTGAGCTCCACGCGCAGCGGATCGCTGATTACCTCGCAGTATTTTCCGAATTCCAGAGGCTGCATGTTTTTCGACAACACAAAGCCGCCGCTGTCTCCTTGCGCTTGAGCAATCAGTTCTCCTACCACCCGGCGAAATCGTATCGGCGATTCGATAGCGAATACGGGTACGCGATTCTCCGGCCAGTCAATGACCATTTCGCGGTTCAGATAGGCCAGTCTCATAGCACAATCAGCCTTTCGTCGCTGTCAATCACATCGGACGTCGTCTCTCCCAGAATAAACTCACTACGGGCAAACTGTTTTTCCGTGATGCACAGCACCTGAATCAGACCTGCCGCGGGTTTGTTTCGCCGCAGGTTGGCCAAAATCGCCTGTACTGCGGTCATATTCAGCGCCAGCTTGCAGTAAACCGACTCCTGGAGCATCAAAAATCCATTTTGGATCAGATACCGATGAAACAGGCTGTAGGCACGGCGATCCTCCCCGTCCGTTGAAGGGAGGTCGTAAAGTACCAATACACGCATAAACCTATAGCTCATCGCTGTAAAACCGAAGCTCCTCCATGTCGTTTTCCTCCAAGGCGCGGAATACGCTCTTGCAGTAGATTTTGATTGCGTTGCTCACGTATTGCCGGCTCTGGGAGATCGTCACCTTCCGATTGAGGACGTCGATCAGCGCAAGCCTGACCTCCTTGTTCATTTCCTTTGGCCGCAAGTCATATACCAACCTGTCGATCAGCGGCCGATACGGTTCCATCAGATCGCAAGCCAGGTTGAAGGGATTGAGCATGTTATCATGAAACACGCCCAGCTGCGTCACATAACCGTTGGCAACAATCTCACGATTGAAGGCTGAAAGAAGGATGGCATAGCCAAAGTTCAGCGCCTGATTGATCGCGCAGCCATCCCCACGCGTAAATCCCACGCCAAACAATCCGCCAAAGTAGACCTTTGCCGCATGTCCCTCGCGATTGCTAGCATCCGCGCCCTCTACATGTTCAGCATAGGCTTCCAGCATCTGCGCTCGCTCCGCCTCATGCGCGTAGAGAAGCATGGCCTGTTGCTTTCGGATTTTCTCGCGAATAATCGTGCCCCAGAGCAGATTCTTTCGCTCTTTGGGCCAGGCAATCTGACTGCGCAGCTTGCCGCTGGCGTCATAGCTGCCATAGCAGGGCATCACCTCAGCTGCCGGATTACGCTGCTCGTCGCAAAAGATGATTTTCACTTTTCTCCGCGACAGCTCCACCATTAGCGCCGCCGTCATAGACACTGCGGTCGATTCCACGATCAGCGTTCCAATCTCGGACAAGTGAATCCGAGTAACATCTTCCCGGCGCACCTGCAGGTATCCAAGGCTCATATCCAGCTTGCAGCGGCTGGAGATTACCACAGTTCGCCAGCTCATAGCCTATTGAGGTCAACGACCCGCTCATACAGGCCGGTCGGAGACTGATGGATAAGCAGTGCTTGGGCGCATCCAGAAATCATTCCTGAAGGGTGCAGGATGCCAAAATTCTTGACCAGTCCGATGCCTGTCAGATCTGCTTCTCCTCCCACCCGTGAGAACAGGTTGAGGAGCTGACACAAAATGCAGCACTGCTGCGCAACATCCAGAGCCTCAAACGCCGCTCGAGCCTGGAGCAGCTTGTCCCTTTGGCCGCTCATTCTCTGACAATAGGGCATGCGCTCCATTTTTTGCACGAACAGGTCGTAAAGTGCCAAGTTTTTCTCCGGGCAGAGACCATCCCGGGGGTTGGGCCGATATCCCTCCCCGCCGCGAAGACGTTCGTATTCCATACTTTCCCGCGCAGCCTTGACGATCTTTTTGATATATTGTTCCCACTCCTCCGATACCATCAGCTGATTGGCGTTCTGGATGCAAAGATTACCGTTGGTCCTGCCTGTTATATACATTTTATACCCGTCCAAGGAGAGTAACGCTCGCATACGAATGATTGGCAGGATAATCCGAGGCTCCTTCAGGTCGCGCATCTCGATGCAGTGGCGTAGCGCAAGCTCCGGGTGGGAGACAGCGTCGGGGTACAGGTGCAGCGGTACGTCAATGAGGGAGCGTACCCGACGTCGACGCAACGTATGTTCCACCAGCATGAAGCATGCGCCGGTAACCTTGTTGTATCCGCCATACTTTTCGATCGGCAAGCCCTTCTTGAGCGGCATCTGGCCCTGGCCTTGGGGCTTCGGCTGCAAATCAAACAGTATGCCGCTGTAGATTACCGGCATCATCGTCACCAGCGGGCTGTTGCGCGCCATTGTCCGGCGCACGGTAGCGATAGACCCTCCATCTGCCGGATCCCACGCCAGCACGCCACCACGATGGATTTCCATCTTCAAGAGGCTGTCCAGATTGACGGTATAATTGTCCCTGTGCTCGCAAATGTATCGCATGGGCGAATGGGTAAACTGCGTGTTATAGATATTGCCCACAACAATGTTGAGGTATGCGTCCTTGGCATGGTGCAGGTCGTTGAGTTCTCGCACCTTAGGCAGGCTTCGTGCATGGCGAAAGTCAGATACCAGTCCCGCCTTCACATAGACGATCTCGCTGTCGGGCATCATGCGCCCTAATAGCTGGGCGACCGCCTTGGTGCCCTGGCGGGTCTCCACAAGCTGTCGCGCTGCAAATGAGGTTAACTCCTCGTCTGTAAAGCCCGTGCGGCGCGTCAGTCGCTCGTACTTCTCTCTGGAGATCAGCTTCCTGTACAGCAGCATGCTCCAAAACGCCCTTTGCCCCTCCACAATCTCATGACTGAGTGGATAGTCATTGCCTTTCTTTTCATTTAGCGTCCGCTTGACGAGCACGCGATTGTCAATGCTATCATCCTTCACGCGCGAACGAGGGTAGATATGGTCGATGTCATAGAGGCTTTCGCTACGCAGCAATTCCTCCAGATCGATACGCTCGCCAGAATACATGCACCTGCCCATCTGTGTATAGTAAAGGTAGATCTTGTCCTGACGCAGCCGCTGGTTGTCCGTCTGCATCAGGGTCTCGTAGAGCGCGCCCGCCTCATTCTGGAAGGTCTCATAGCATGCCAGCAGGGTCTGCTTGCGCTTAGGCTTGCGTTCGGGCTTTTTTTCTTTACCGCGCGCCATTTCTATGAAAATCTTTTTCGGGTCATGTCCGATCACCTTGCGCAGTTCACGAGCAACCAGCACGGTCTGGCGGATCTGCCGTTTTACTGACGGCGAGACGTACAGTTCGTCTATGAAGTCATACAGGCTTTCCTCCCCCACCTCACGGTTGCGCGCCTCGATTGCCTCTGCAAACGTATAGCGATCGCTCAGCAACCCCATCAGCGTCTCATTTGTCTGCCACAAGGTATCCAATATGCTTGCGCCATCCGGCTGGCCAGGCACAAAGGACGTCACCTCGCACAGCAGTTCCCGGCTCAGGCGTCCCCATCCCGCGCAGTGAAGGCGTAGCAGGCGGCCGATCACGTCGTCGGTTAGCCCCAAGCTGCGCAGCTTTTCCCGAAGCAATCTGCGATCATCGCCAAAATATGTTGCCGCCAGTACGATTTCTTCAGCCTTCGCATCGTCATATTTCTCCCCAAGAATCTCCTGCAGTGCAAGCGTCGTGCGCAGGCTGCTCTTGACACCGCCCTGCACGTCGATGCCCCCAAGGTCCTCCCGGCTCACGTCGTAGCCCTGCGCCCGCAGGAAGCCGACGATGTTACGAATGCCCGGCTTCCTGATTTTCAGGAATACCTGCTCAAAAATCGCCTGTTTCAGCTCAATGGAGAGCGGCTCGCCCTTTACCGTCATGGGGTTCAGTTCGTTGAGCACTGTGAAACGCTCATAGATGGGCGAGCAGGCGGGCAGCACGTCGCATCCGCGCAGGTAGGTGCAGGAGGAGGTCATACGGTCAATGAAAGCCTGTGCGCTGCGGACGCGATCCACTCGGTCTTCAAAATTCCAGGGATAGATTGGTCCCTCCGTCTTGCGTACGAACCAGCTATTGGGGGAATGTGGATTGAGCGGCCCCACATAGTACGGAATGCGAAACACCAATAGTGCACGAATCTTGTCCGCCGGCGTCAAGCCTTCGACATCCTTCTCCTTCAAAAAGGGCAGATAGACGGCCGCCCGATCCAGAATCTGTTCCATCTCTGCCCTGTGTAGCTGGTAGGGAATGACACTATTGTCGCCGGAGATAAGCTTTGGCAGGAGTGTTCCTTCCTTTGCCCGTGTTCTCAGGGCTTGTACACGTTCGTCCTGCTCCAGCGTATCCAGTACCTTCTCGATAAACTTGCAAAAGTCCTCATGCCCACAGACCTTGACTGTCTGTTTTTTTCCTTCAACCCATGCATGCCCGACAATGCTCGCATAGTTACCCGGCACGTCCGTTGCGCGGAACACGCGATTGTACAGTGTGCGATCTGCGCGCAGGACTGCCTTGAGCTCGGCCAAATCCTTCTTATTCTGCTCGTACTGCCGTACTTTTGCCTCAGAGATGGATGAAGCGCCGCCAAGGAGACGCTGCAATACGCCCCAGTTATACAAGCTGCGCCATGCCTCCAGCAACGCGAAGCGATCGCCAAGCACGGCCTCCAGTACCGGCAGTCCATCCTCATAGCCGGCCTTGCGAAATTCTGCCTCCTTTTGCTCGGCTTCTTCCAGCGTTGGGTCCTCATAAAGCTCGGACAGCTTGACCTTTGCGCCGGTCAATGCCTTGACCCACGTCTTCTGCTGCTTCGTCTCCGCTGCGAACACGGCGTTCAGCTGCTTTTGCCGTGCGCTGATACTGAGTGTGCTGTCCATCAACAGGGGTCTGAGCGTATCGATATCATGGCAACGCAGCTCCATTCCCAGCTCGTCTTCGAACCTCAGTTCCAGCTCGCGTATGATTTCTTCCAGCTCTGGCAGCTGTCCATCTCCCAAGTCAGCGTACAGGAAATGACCTCGTTTCTTGAGGATATGATGCAGCGCCAGGTAAACCAGCCGCACATCGAAGGGCCCGTCCTGTGTCATCAACGCACGACGCAGATGATAGACCGTCGGGTACTGGGCATGATACTCTCGGTCGGTCCAGCCTTTCTGTTCAAAGAGCGTGTACTTCCACGGCTTATCTTGAGACCAGAGCCTTGCCGCGTCCATGCGCTGAAAGAAGGCAGGATCCACCCGCGCAATCTGTGCCTGGAACAGCTCCTGCAGCAGAGCCAGGCGCTGATTTCGGCGGTCATATCGTCTGCGTTGCACGCGCGCCACGCGGCGCGCAGCAGCGGTCTGCGCCTCCTCAAAGAGCCGAACGCCCCACATATCCTTCCCTTTGACCCTGCATAGCCTGTATGTTTCATCACTCACAGCCCAGCCGACTGATGTCGAACCGATGTCCAGGCCCAGATATGCCGCGTTTTTTCCGCAACGCTCCATTGACAATCCCCATTTCTTTTGTGCTTGAATTGTCAAGTCAAGTGCAACAGCGTATTGAAGAAAACCTCAAAAGGGG
>OLPF01000602.1_pt1 | contig 36547 bp, 40 predicted proteins | sample 1673121 | NCBI WGS metagenome assembly OLPF01 (sample SAMEA3136756, study PRJEB25190) | human gut metagenome
ATTTTCATATGTTAATTTTGTTCATTTTTTATGACATTTTCAAAAATTATTGACATTATTTCTGGTATAAATGGCTATAACAATATTTTTAAAAATACATATCCTATATTAGATAATAAATCAAAATTGATTTATATCAGATTCAATTTTAAGTACTTGAAAAGGAGGGAATCTTCATGTGCGACCAAGAAAAAAACACCTGTGAAAACTGCCTAAGTGACATTCTAGAGGTCATTATCAAATTGCAACGTCGTGGTCAAAAATTTGATGATATCAAAGAAGGATGCGATAAACCGTTCTTAGGACCATGTCCATCTATTTGCACTTACAACACGAGACCGATTCGCCTATTCCGTTGCTGCGATGGTGGACTTTGGACACTACCATACGGAACAGATGGCTCAACTAGTAGTGTTTTCCGGGCTGAAAATCTAGACGGGTGCTGTCTAACTTGCCGTATCTTAGCACCATCTACAACAGGCTCTACAGAACCCTACGTTGCCACAAATCAATTCTTTACTATTAACTTGAACTGTGTTGGAGCATTAGAATGTTTGGCAGATACCTACGTCGATGTATGTAGTTAGGTGTTAGCAAAAAAGTCGCTACGGCGACTTTTTATTTGTTTGACTTTTTTATTTTAATCGACACAATTTCATCGATGGGAATCGTATCTTCATCCATTGTCAGAATTGCATTCTCTGTTTTGCCAATAATTCTAGTGTCGTACGTATGGTGGAACGTTTTGATTTGAACATCTACTTTGTAATAGTGATGAATGGAGTCAAAAATCTCTTTTATCTGCTCTTTTACGTCTTGGGTCGTTAAACTCTCTAACGGTTTTAATTCTTTTTCTTTGCGGTCATAATACACTGTTTGATTGTTGCTGATATCTTCTTTCAATGGAATTTTACTAATTTTTGGTAATTTGCTCATCTTAACCTCCTATCTTTACTGTATGCATAGATACGATAAAACAGAATTCATTTTCTAAAACACAGGATAATTTTTTGCAATTTCGGAAATGCTAATAAGGGTGGTTACCATGTATAAAAAAAGAATTAAATGGAATTGGACTCAAATTTTGTGTGTCTTTATTTTTATGATTGTCAGTATTTACAGTATTTATGCAGCCAGACTTTACATCAATCCTAGTTTGGGAAATTTGGCCGTAAAGCAGCTACTCTGGTATGGATTAGGAATCGTCGTCTTTTGGATTCTCACCAAGGTACCTGCCAAATGGATTATCAAAGGAATCTACCCTTTTTATGCCTTCATGACTCTATCTCTCGTTGGATTGTTATTTTTCGGGACGAGCATTAACAATAGTCGATGTTGGTATGTCATTCCCTACTTAGGTAGCATCGAACCATGCGAATTTATGAAAATCAGTTTGGTTCTGTTATTTGCGAAAGAAATCGATGCATTTAACAAACGTCGGAAAGTTACTTTTAAACAGGAATTTTTCTTTTTGTGTAAGATGGGATTTTATTTACTGTTGCCAGTCGTTCTTACCTTTTTGCAACCAGATACAGGTTCTATCTTTATCTACACTTTCATTGCAGTTGTCATGCTCTTTTGTTCTAAATTAAGTAAGCGCTGGTTTTGGATTATCGGCGGTACTGTCGTCGTGTTACTCGCCATCTTTCTTTACCTATATTTCTTTCAAGAAGAACTGTTCATTCAAATTTTTTCTTCTAATATCTATTATCGCTTGAATCGATTAAAAGATTTTCGCGATGGCACGAGTATGCAACTGGAAAATGCGTTGGTAGCAATCGGTTCTGCTGGGTTATTCGGACATGGTTCTTTACCACTTTATTTTCCAGAACCTGCCACTGACTTTATCTTTTCTGTGTTTGCGAGCAGTGTTGGACTTATCGGAACCGTTCTATTTTTACTTGTATTAGTGGTGTTCGACTACTCCATTTTTAAGATGGCCGAAAAGGGACATGGGATTTCTAAATTTTTATGGATTGGATTGCTGGCAACGATTGCATTTGGACAAATTCAAAACATTGGAATGAACATTGGTCTTTTGCCAATCATGGGAATCACTCTTCCCTTTATCAGTTACGGTGGTTCTTCCTTATTATCCTACAGCATCTCGTTTGGTCTATTTTATGCCATTCAAAAAGAAGTCTGATAAGCATTCTGTCTTGAATACTCTTGGGACTTCTTTTTTGTCTGATTTTGAGAATTTTTTATTTGGTGTGTGCTCTATCTTTTTTCATTTGAATTGCTTCTTCATATACTTGTTTTAGTTGTTTTCCAATGTTTTTAATATCCCGCTCTTTGGCAACTTGATATGCTTCTTCTGTCAAATCTTTCAAATCGTGATTGATGATACGGACAATCTTATCTTCAAATTCATCGATTGTTTTCGCTTTGTAGACGTTTACACCATCTTGAAGCCAGCCATCAAACACGGGAATATCTCGAATTAGCGCTGGTGTTTTCATTGCACATGCCTCAATAATTGGAATACCTTCTGTCTCTTCTAAGGTTGGAAATAGGTACAGATTACAACCACTCAGGGCTTTTTTGATCATTGCTGGTTCGACGTATCCGGCAAATTTCAAATTCGGTAACTTGGTGCGAACCGCTTTTCTGATTTTACTTGGGACTGTATAAAGCGGTGTATACCCAAACCAGATGAATTGATACTCCGGCAATCGTTTGGCAAGTTCTACAAAGTCTAAAATTCCTTTTCGTTCTAGATACAGACCGATGCCTACAATTACTTTATCTTCTGGTTTATAATGGTAATATTTTCGAAACTCTTTGCCACCTTTTTCATCTCGCTTGAAAAATTCTAGTTCAATACCATTGCTAATCGCATAAATTTTTCGATTTAGATGGTATGATTCTAGTAGTTTTTTGGAATACTCTGTCGGAGTAATGATGATGTCTCCTAGTCTATAGCACTTGCATAGCCATTTTTTAAATAACGGTGAAACGAGATTGGAACCGATAAAACTGTTTCTAAAATCTTCTTCTGTGGAATGGGCATGGTAGACGACAGGCACATCTTGCTTTCGTAATTTTTTTGCTAAACGATAACTTTTCAGCAAGTAGAAATTGATATGTGCCACATCATAAGGCTGCTCGTTGGGATCGTTGGTATAGGAAATTTTTGCAGAATCGAGGGCTTTCATTTGATGCTTGATTGCTTTTCCCAAACCACTTTTGGAAATTGCTTTTAAACTTTCAGTATATAATAGAACTTTCATTACTTCATAACTCCTTGCTGGTTTTCAGTTGTTTGAGATTGACCAGTACGAATTGATGTTAACTCACCAGATGACAACATTTCATTTTTGATTTCGTCGACAGTTGGTGCCCAAGGAGCAACGGATTCGTTACTTGGACAAAAGGTTGGTCCAATATTGGTTGCCAACGACTGAGATGAATTGTACGTGCCATTTTGAATCATGTTGTTTTTAATTCTAGCAATACTTTTAGCAAGACCGATAGCACCTTGAGAAATGGTGTCATATTGGATAAAGTTTCCTGAATTATCTCGTACTCCTCCGAGGTTGTTTAAATTATGAAATTTTTCAGAAGTATAATGACCCGTCTCTAGACGTGAGATGGCAATGATGGTTGCGACTTCTTCATCACTCGTAAAACCATATGCCGTTGCCGCTTTATAAATTTCCTGTTCTACATCTGCGGGTGAAGATGATACTTCTAACGGTGTAAATAATCCGGCATTTTGCCAATACACATTGGAAACAGCAGTTTGTACGGATGCGAAGGATGCGGTTGTCATATCTAAATTTTGATGATTGCAAATTTCTTCGATTTGGTTTTCCGTCATACCATATGCATTTTCTAGGAATTCTATGTAGTTTGTCTCAGAAGTACTTACTTCTGCTGTGGCAGAATCATTTTCTGGTATGGATACTGTTACCATATCTTGAGAAGCGGCATCGTACGTGACATCATCTGAACCGATTTCTATCTCATCTGGAATGACTACTGGTTCCGGTTGGACATATTCCTCTTGGTTCATACTTGAAACCGTTTCTATTTGATCTTCTCCCGTCGTGGATAGAGGAATTGCTGACTCTCGAGTGATCCCTTGAGATGCTGTCATTTCTGGGATTTGTTGCAACTTGTCTGACATAGATGGATCACTGGTTTCTACCAATGTTGGATTCTTATCGAGTGCGGCTTTTACCTGAGGAGCGACCATGCCGATGACGGCTCCTGCAAAAACTAAAGAGCCAATAGCAGCAGTTGCTTTGATTACAGTTCTTTTTAACTTTGCTTGTTTTAGACGGATTTCATTTTTGTGGTCTCTTAAAGCGACTTCCAAGTTAGCAAAATCTGGTCTCTTTAATAATGCCACAGGATTTTCCAATACCACAATTTGACCATCAATTGCAATTTGTTTATAACGAGTATGGTTTCGAAAGCTGTCTGTTATCAATTTGATTTGGTCTTTTCTCCTAGCAATGTCGTTTGCTAGATGTGCAATGTAGACATCATCTGTACGTTTATTTGTTCCGTATCGTGGAATTTCAATTAACAAGTCATCATTTTTTTCAAAATAACGAAGACTTAAGTTGTAGTGGTCATCTTGACTAATGTAGGTTATGTGCTGCATATTAATTCCCTTGCTTTCTTGTAATCATTATTCTTAGTTCATTATACCATGGACATTGGGAAATGTAAATTTTTTGCATGTTAGGATTTTTATTTTGGGCAAAATAAAAACCTTGATTTCTCAAGGTTAATTTCTAAATGGTGGAGCATAGCGGGATCGAACCGCTGACCTTCTGCGTGCAAAGCAGACGCTCTCCCAGCTGAGCTAATGCCCCAAACCGCTGCATTTTTTCGCTGCAATTTTTCGCTACATTTTTGATGCATATCTTTTTTGCTACAATGTTATTTCTTTTGTTCGAAATCACATCAGCAAATTAATATTACCATGAGACAACAAAAAAAGTCAACTATTAATTGACTTTTTTTTCATATTTTTGTGTTTTTTATAATTTTTACATTATTTTAAAACGTTTTTCAATACAATTGTCTTGGTACGTGACATTTCTTTTAGAGTAGTCATGACACCTTCGTTACCAATACCAGAGTGTTTCCATCCGCCAAATGGCATCTCGATTGAACGGAAGAAACTTGCTCCATTGATAACTGCTCCTCCTACTTCTAGACGGTTCGCAACATCGAAGGCTTGTTTCATATCTTTTGTAAATACTGCTCCACATAGACCGAAATTAGATTGATTTGCAATTTCGATTGCTTCGTCGATGTCATCAAATCCAATTACTGGGATAACTGGACCAAAGATTTCCATATCTTTTGCAACATCCATATCTCTCGTAACGTTATCTAAAATAGTTGGTTCATAGAAAGCACCGTTTCGTTTTCCACCACAGACGATTGTGGCACCTGCTGCTACTGTATCATTTACTTGCTTTTCAACACGTTTGGCAGCATTTTCGTTAATTAAGCATCCGATTTGAGTTTTTGGATCCATTGGATCACCTTGAACCATACTTGCAATTTTTGCTTTCATACGGTCGATAAAATCTTGTTTTCTAGAATTGTGAATCAAGAATCTCTTACTTGCACAACAAACTTGTCCAGTGTTGTAAAGTCTTCCCCAAACTGCTTCATCAATTAGAAGATCCATATCTCCATCTTCAGCAAAGATTAGGGCATCATTGCCACCTAATTCTAGCATGACGTGTGTCAAGTTTTTAGCACAAGTTGCCATCGTTTGCATTCCTGCTCCAGTAGAGCCTGTCAAACTTACTAAGGCAACTTTTTTATGTGCGGCTAGGCCTTGTCCTACTGTTAAGCCATCTCCATGTAGAACTTCTACTACACCAGCTGGAACTCCTGCTTTTAATAACAAATAGCCAAGTCTCGTTAGTGTTAATGGGTTGTAAGTAGATGGTTTGATGATGACTGCATTTCCCATCATCAAAGCGCTTGGTACTTTTTGACCAAATAAATCGCATGGGAAGTTAAATGGGATGATGGCAGCTACGACACCAAGTGGTGCTTGAACTGTAATTTGAATATGATGTTCTTGTCCAGGTTCAGCACCAGCTGGAATTGATTCATCATACATATGCTTAGCACGTTCTACAAAAGCCGGTACAGAAATTTGCAAATTTGCGATTTCTGCTACTGCTTCTGTAATTGGTTTTCCAGTTTCCATACATAGTAATTTTGCCAAGTCATCTTTTTCGTCTAAAACTAATTTAGCAAATTTCATTAAAATTTCGCCACGACGTGCAATTGAATATTTTGCCCATTTTTTCTGAGCCTCATATGCAGTATCTACCGCTAAATCAACATCTATTAATGTAGATGCTGGAATTGTATCAATGATTTCTCCTGTTGCAGGATTTACTACATTTGTAGTTTTCTTGCTAACAGAATCCATCCATTTATCACCGATTAAATTTTGCATATTGCCTCCTTATTATTCTGAGAATCCAGTAAATGATAACATTAAACCGCCACAAGTATTTGCAGAATGTTCACGATATCCATATTCACCGAATGTAAATACCATGATGAATTTTTTATCGCCAATTACTTTTACGATTTGATCATAAATTTCCTTTTCTCTACCAGCATTGGCAATTCCTAGTCTTCTTCCACCGCAATGTACTAAGAAGTAACTCTTTGCTTCTTTTTTCATCATTTTATTTAAATCTGTTAGAGCATTGCTATTAGATTCGATTAACTCATCAACCGTTGCTTCCATTTGAATGACTGCAGTTTTGGTAACTAAATTATTTCCTAAATTCATAACATCGTCTGTGTTATCGGTAGGTGTATTCATATCATCGCCGAACATTGGGTGACGAATTACTGTCAAGTTTCCGATTGGATCTTTAATTCCTAATGGTTTTGTAATAGATGCTACTAGCAAATTAGAACCTTTTAAATCAGCAGGTGTACTACCAATCCATTCAGCATATTTGCTAAGAGCTGAAACACCATCGATTTTTGCTAGTGTACGATTGTTGCGAACTTCTGTAATGACACCATAATGGTCTGTCTCACGGTATTCTCCAGTATAATTTGTCTTGCATTCATTTTTAGCAAAGAAGAATGCTACTGCACAACCATCGCTAAATACTTGGTCGTTGCAAATGATTGACCATTTTCCTTCTACTGTATTATCTGCAGCAGAACCGCCGAACATTGGAACGCGTCCAACTACATCTTGAATTCCTTTTAGATATTCTTCCTCTTCTTTTGGACTAGCAACCATATAAAAATATGATGGGATTACTTTTACACCAGCATTTTTAATTGCTTCACGTGCGATTGCTTTTCCGATTTCTCTTGGTGTTCTATTATCTTTTGCACTTCCAGCAACACCTACTGTTAAATCGTCTCCATCGAAAGTCATCATTCCAGAATATCCTGTTTCATTTCCCAAATATCCTGCTCCTGATACTACGATTGCAGCGCTTGAAGTACATCCGATAATCGGCATATCTTTACAAACACTTTTGACTCCTGCAATAATTTCATTTTGATTTTGAACGCATGAAGTAAATAAAAGTCCAACTTTTGGATTTAATCCTTCACTTGCTTTTGTAGCCGTTTCATGGCCAGAATCTGTAGCATTTGCTGCCACACTATAACCAACGTTTGTTTTAAACATAATTAACTCCTTTTCTATCTTCAATTTTATTAAAATGCTTCGCGATAAATTTTTTCAATGTCAGCGACACTTGTCTCTCTAGGATTTCCGCCTGTACAAACATCGTTCATTGCTTTTTCACTAAGCATTGGAATATCTTCTTCTTTTACTCCAACTTCTTTTAGATGTGCTGGAATACCTAGTTTTTGGTTCAATTCTTGAATGGCATTGACTACTTTCATGACTGCATCCATTCCGGTTACTCCGTTCATGTCTAATCCGAATGCACGTCCCATATCGACGAATCGGTCTGGGCACACTTCGCCATTATAACGCATCACGTATGGTAGTAATACGGCATTAGCAAGACCATGTGGGGTATCGTATACTGCACCAAGTTGGTGTGCCATTGAATGAACAATTCCTAAGCCGACGTTTGAGAATCCCATACCAGCAATATATTGGGCAACTCCCATATTGTTAATTGCGTCCATGTCATGTTCCAAAACTGCTTTTGGTAAATTTTGGTAAATAATTGACATTGCTTTTAAGTGGAACATATCCGTCATATCCCATGCTGCTTTGGTAATATATCCTTCCATTGCGTGGGTTAGTGCATCCATTCCAGTTGCTGATGCTAAACTTGCAGGCATGCTAGCCATTAATTCTGTATCCACAATTGCAACGATTGGAATGTCATGAGGATCTACACAGACCATTTTCTTAACTCTTGTAGGATCCGTAATAACATAATTGATGGTTACCTCTGCCGCAGTTCCAGCAGTTGTTGGAAGTGCAAAAATTGGTAAACATGGATTTTTTGTATTGCAAGCACCGTCTAGTGATACTACATCTGAATATTCTGGGTTTGTCATAATTACCCCAATTGCTTTAGCAGTATCAATTGCGCTTCCGCCACCTATTGCAACGATGCAATCTGCACCCATCTGTTGACATTTTTTGACACCTTCTTGAACCTCTGCAACGGTTGGATTTGGTTTTACATCAGAAAATACTTCATAAGGAATGTAATTGCTGTCTAGTTCTTCTAAAACTTTGTCTACAACTCCAGCAGATACTAAACTAGCGTCTGTTACGACAAGAATCCGTTTAAAGCCTCTGCTTTGTACTTCTGTTGGTAACACCTCCCTTGCGTGTGGTCCAAAATAGCTTGTACCATTTAAAATAATTCTTTGTATAGCCATTTCTATACCCTCCTATTCTTATACTTCTAGTATAACACCTTCCCTTGTCTTTTGCCACTAAAATCGACAAAAAAAGGCTTGAGTCACTCAAACCTTTTGGATAAATTCTAATTCACTTTTTGAAAAGAAATTGATGTTTTTTTATTCATCGTCATAATGGTCTAGAAAATGTGTCATCTGATCTCCTTTGTGGTAAGAAATTAGGGTATTTAAATTTACTTTCTCAACGCTTTTAAAAATGTTGTTTTCGACAAATGGGTTTTGTTCTTTTAAAGATGCGATTAACTGCTTAGTTACTAATCGTTTGGAACTTTTCTCCTCTTTTTCCACTAAATCCGTGAATTTGCAGGCACAATTTAGGAAGTTTAGATGATAGGCATTTTTCCAAGTAATGATGTCCTTTTCATGTACGTAATACAATGGACGAATTAGTTCCATTCCTTCAAAATGGGCACTGTGCAATTTTGGCATCATCGTTTTAAATTCACCGCCAAATAGCATACTCATTAAAATGGTTTCAATTACGTCATCGAAATGATGGCCTAGGGCAATCTTGTTACATCCTAATTCTCGGGCAAAACGATATAGATAGCCCCTACGCATTCGGGCGCAAAGATAGCATGGTTTTTTTGTGATTTCATTTACCGTTTCAAAAATGTTGGAGTCGAAGATATGAATGGGAATTCCTAACTTTTCAGCATTAGAAAGAATAAGTTGACGATTTTCTTTTTTGTAGCCTGGATCCATCACGATAAATTCCAGTTGAATCGGAAATTTGCCATGTTTTGCAAGTTCTTGCATGCATTTGGCTAGTAGGAATGAATCTTTTCCACCGGATATGCATACTGCAACCTTATCCCCTTCTTTTACTAATTCGTAGTCGCTAACTGCTCTCATAAAAGGCGACCATAATGCAGTTCTATATTTTGTTATTAGATTGTGTTCTATTGTTTCTTGTAAATTCATTTTCAGCACCTTCTTTGGCTAATTTTAAAATCAATGTATTTATTTGCTAAAATAGCAAAGACGATTTTAACAGATACAGTTGTAATCGTAAAATATAATACATGTGATTGGGTTATGTAGACTGTCTTCAAAGCATTGGGCACTTTTTGTACAGTTTCTTTGCTATCAGTATTTTATAGTAACGTCAATATTGTGTCAAGAAAAAAGAACTTCATGAGTTCTTTATCGTGATTCTATTTTTGCGATATATGCATTTATTTTACTTGGCCAAGATGGACTTCCGGCATACTTAGGACCGATTGTTTCTGGAGTTGTAAGTCCTTGACTGAAGTATCCTCTTGCTAACATATTAATATAACTCGTTATTCCTTGTTCTAATGATGCATATCGAATGTAGCCAGAACTGCCGCAACTCGGACTTCCCTTGACTCCCCCGACATTATAACAATTTCTTACTAAGCTGCTACACGTTCCATAATCGCATCCGGTTTCATGTAACACAATAGCAACGGCAATATATGGATCCACACCTGTTTCAATACATTTTGTTGCAAATAAATAACCAGTTCCTTTTAAAGTTGATTTTAAACTCTTGTCCAATTGGGCTGCCAATTCCTCCATCGTCATACCGCGATACACTTCAACCCTAAAATCTACAATCGGACGCACCGCTTTTATTTTTGTTGCAATACTTCCGCTAGCAGATAGTTTTTGTTCATAATTTCCGGATTCTAAACTTTCTTTAGAAATTGCATTGACCTTTTTAGTAATCCCCATAAAGTCTGTTGCACTCATTAATTCCGCATCTGTTTTTATGGTAAGAATAATTCCTGCCAAGATTAAAAGAACACCAAAACACATGATAACCTGAATTTGATAGGATCGTGAAATTCCTCTCTTCATACATTCCTCCGTGATATGAATCATTATAACATATTTTTTCGTTTCTTGCAAAACACTATGGCTGAGACTCCTTTATCTGAGTAATAATAGATTGATGTTCCGCACTATTTAAATTGTCTATAGGTGCATATTGATTATAGGTATCAGCAATTGTATCGTACTTCAATTTCAAAATTTTTCGAACTGATTCATCAATTTGAGATTCAGATATTTTGCCACTTTTTACTGCATCTGCTACAATTTTTACACAGTTTTTGGATTCCTGCGGCATTAATAAGATATCAACTCCCGCATTGATAGCCATTGTATAGATTTCTTCTTCTGTGTAATTTTGTGTTAGTGCCCCCATATCCAATGCGTCTGTGACAACCAATCCTTTATATCCTAATTGTTCTTTTAAAATATCATGAATCATTACTTTTGATAAAGATGCCGGTGTATTATCATTGGTAATATTTGGTATTGCTAAATGGCCTACCATGATTATTGGTACATCATGAGCAATTGCATCTTGAAATGGAATCAAATCAGATGATAGTAGTTCATCCAACGTTTTTGTTACGACTGGCAATGCATAATGAGAGTCTTCTGCCGTATTTCCATGACCTGGAAAGTGTTTATAGACTGGAACAATTTGATGTTGTAGTAAAGTATCTCCCAGAGCAATTCCCATTTGTGACACTAAAGTAGGATTGCTACCAAAACTACGTTTACCAATTACTGTATTATCTGGATTGGTCCATATGTCGATGTCTGGTGCAAAATCCATATTAATTCCAAAGACTTTTAATTCCTCAGCCATCACTTTACCAATCTGCCTAGCATAATCAATATTATTGGTCTGACCGATTGCATTCATGTATGGAATATCACTTACTGGATGATCTTCAAGTGCTTTTAACCGTTGCACATTTCCACCTTCTTGATCGATTCCAATCCATAATGGTATGTCATTACTTTTTTTGACTGTTTGAATAAAATTGATAGTGTTTTCATATGTCGTAATATTTTCTTTAAATAGAATAAATCCACCCGGTTTTACAGTTTTTAATGTGTTTTCTAAAGTACTATCTACAGTTGGATTTCGATATGACATAATAATCATTTGACCTATTTTTTCCTCTAAAGTCATCTCATTTAAGATGTGCTCAATTGAATCTTTAGGTTCATTATTCAATGTTACGATATTGGTTTTAACGAGAGTAAATAAGACAACGAATATAATAAGAATCATTACGATTACTGTGATAATCAATGATTTTTTATTCATCACACACTACCCCCACATTTTCATATAAGTCAAGTAAGGTACTCAAATATACTTTGCCGTCGTGAAAGAAAGACTCGTTATTTGGATCGATTGAAATCAGTTCTTCTACATCGACTTTTTCATAATCAACATCAAGTGTGACACTGACTTGATTTTCTGTATTATCAATATTATAGTTATAATAATCGATGCCTAAATATGGAGCATATAAAGTACTCATTTTTGAACGATAATCTTCCAGTGTACTCTCATTCGTACTTGTTAACGATTCAACAGATTTTATTTTTGACACTATTTCTCCCTTGTACCACACATTGTAAGTCGCCGTTACGACATCACTACCAGAAACCATCGTTCTATGACATGTCATTTCTTTTTCACCATTACATCCTGTAAATATCAATGCAGTCATAAATAGTATGATTGATATCCCTATCATTTTTTTCACTTATATCACCCTTTCATTTTCTTTATTTTATCATATTTATATGGAAAAATATATCAATAAAAAAACCTCTTTAAAGAGGCTGAAATACTAATGGTCGGAAAGACAGGATTTGAACCTGCAACCTCTTGCTCCCGAAGCAAGTGCTCTACCAAGTTAAGCTACTTCCCGATATCACTTTTATAATATAGCACAAGAAAGCAAAATATGTAAATATTTCTTAATTATTTTGAGTCATTTTTAATGTTTTTGGTGAATGATTATATTGGGAGGTGAATTTATCAACTATGAAAAAAAATTACTAGATCAATTTGAAACTATTTCGAAACTAGGATATGTGCGTTCTCAATATAATGGCAGAGGATGCATAGGAAGAACATTCGAATATTTAGTTGGCCTTGATGGCGATAGCTTGGCAGATCCAGACTATCATGGAATCGAAATAAAAACGAAAACGCGTAATAGAAGTTCATATAAGCGATATATTACTTTGTTTAGTTGCATTCCAAATAGTAAAAAGCAAGCCATCGCATCATTATGTGAAAATTATGGATTTTTAAATCCGGAAAGTAATTTGAATGAATTTAATATGGGATTGTATGTTGGGTGGAAAAAGCCGATTTCTGAAAAATATGAAGTGAAATTATGTTTGGATTTGGAAAAAGAAAAACTTTTCTTATTTATTTATGAGAATGGAAAATTCATTGATAAAAGCATAGCTTGGGATTTAGAGTACATCAAATTTAAGTTGCTTCATAAACTTCAAAAACTATGCTATGTCATAGCAGACGAGAAAAAAATTCAGGGAGATTCTTTTTATCATTACAATGAAATACATTTTTATTTGTTAAAGTCATTTGACCGTTTTGTATATTTATTAGAACATTGCAAAATAAAAGTCAGCTTTAAAATCGGAAGATTTAAGACAGGAACACGTAAAGGGGAAATATATGATCATGGTACTAGTTTCGATTTACGAGAAGACTATATTGATTATTTATTTGAAGAGTTTCATCCAGAATAGTTTCAAAAATATTATTGATCTAAATTATTTTGAACATTATCGATTGTAAAATCAATTCTATAATGTATTAAAAGAAGTCTATAATTAAGACTTCTTTTAATTTTACATTTATAAAAAACGTAATTTGTTACATAATTGTTACATCAGGGCTTGCAGGCAAAATAAAAACCTTGATTTCTCAAGGTTAAATTCAAACTGGTCGGGAAGACAGGACAGGAAATTATATGTTTTTATAACTATTACAAAATATAATACCCCTTATTTTACGTGAGTTTTATTAATTGTTAAACGATTATAAAAGTATATATATTTCGAAAAATGTTATGTAATTGTTATGTACTTTTTTCTTTGCTACCTTTTAAGATAAGATTTTACTTTTTATAATTTTAAAGGAAATTACAAATAGTTATTGCTCGAACACTTTATACTCTTGTATAATAAATAATAAATTAGCAAAGGAGGAAAGCACATGATAGAAAAACTAGAACAAGATATAGCTAATTTAGGAGAAGATAAAATCTGTGCTGTAGTATTTTACAACATGCCGAATGAAAACGGACAACAACAAGTAACTCCTAACAAATATATTGTTAGTGGAAAAGATTACGACACCAAAGTTCGTCAGGAGAGATATCATTATCAGGCTTTTATTCATGAAACAACATTAAAAGAAGCTTTGATGATTTTCAAGGATATGCCAAAAAGGACTAATTAAATAGTCCTTTTAATTTTGCACGGTTTCTGCAGAAGATATTGAAGATGGTAGACATGTGTTAGTTACTTGATCTGGTAACAAAAAAATAGTATATATGATTATAAAAAATGTAAAAATAGATATGATAACATATAGCCATTTGTTATTTTCGACAGTTTTATCCTTATATTGAAACCAGCGACTATTAAAAATAATCATGGTTAATCCTAACCACAATGTGCAAACTACAAATAAAGGAACATATCTAATATCAATTCTATCAATTGCATATATTAGTGCAGTCACAATTCCTAATGACAAAATCATACTTATAACAGTAGAACCGACACTTTCCAATTTATTAAGAATACTTTCTGATTGTTTATGAGCTTTATCAATCTCTTCTTTCTCTCTATCCAATTCTTTTTTTATTTTTTCGTTTTCAATTCCTTGGGCTAATAATTTAGATTCTAAAAGCAAATTATTAATACGGTAATGATAATGTCGCAATTTGTCGTAAGTATCTTTATCGACGCCCATTTCCTGAGCACCTTCAATAGCGTCACATACATTAGTCCATTGATCTCCGTGTTTATGCTCAAATGTTTCTAGGTAAGTATATTTACGCTCTTGTTCAATATCTGAGCCAAGTTGTCGCTCAAGATTATTCTTTGTTTTTTGGGCATCCAATAGTAGTTTTGGCAGACAAGACAATATTGTTTGAATTTCATCATTAACATTAGCATTGGTAACATCAGTTGGTAACACAGTTATTTTCGGAATATTAGAATTAAATTTCTTCTTGTATTTAGAGTTATTTTTCATCTGTAAATCGCTTTCTAAACCACTTAGCAGTTAAGTCTTTTTCTATAATTCCTAATTCACTACTATTTTTACCACCATTTCGATGCCAAACATTATACCACGGAGAATTTTTTTCATGAGTTAAATTTACCAATTGAGCAGCAGACAAATCGCCAAACGTGTCGCAAACAGCATCTATTATATCTTTATAAGGAGCTAATTTCTCTTTAGTTTGTTCATCGATTTCGTCGCAAACATTAATTGGTTTGCCACCAAATATTTTATAATAATTATAAACTTCGAAACATAAAGGACCATATGTATATGCTTTAAATTTTTCGCTAAACATCGGTGGATTTCCACAAACCATATTATAAGCCTCAATAAAATACAATAATTTTTGTAATTTTAATTGAGTAATTTTTTGACCTTTTTGATTCAAATAGTATATAACATAGTTAGCAACTGTCAGGATAGAAATCTTATTATTCTTTTCCTTATCCATCACTTTAACCTCTCCTATTCTAAATAAATTATACCACAGGTTGTTAAAGTATTCTAGTATCGCTTTGATCATTTGTCAACTCCTTTCTAACACAGTTATACCCTTTATAGTGTTTATTTATCCTATGAAAAAATATAAATCTTTATATTTTATGTAATAAACAAAAAAAGGCCCATCATTTCGATGAGCCTTTTACTTTACATTATTATTTTAAATATTGATTTGCACACATTCCCACAGTACCGTTATACTCTACTTTATCCATCGTGTATCCTTTGGCAGTCGTATAATTCTCTTGTAGAACTGTAACTGTCGCATTGTGTGGCATAAGTGTAATTTTTGCACTATTGTCCAACTTCATTAGGTACAAACCATTCGTTACACCGACTCGTTTGGTTTTATTTGCAGTTGTCTGCTGTGCGTTTGCAGATGCAGAACTGTTGTTATCTTTAGGCATGCTTTTGAAAACTAAACCACCAGAATCTACGCACTTAGTGAAATCATCATTAATGTACATTACCTGTTCTGGTGGAAGTGATGTACCACTCATTACCCATGAACCTTTTGTATTTTCTGTCCAACTATTGCAATGACCACGTCCGCATGTGATATGTAAATGGTTAGCAGATGCACCATCCGTTCCTTCGTAAGCGATAATTTCGCCTGCTTTGATAATATCGCCAACTTTGAACTTGGCCGTAATAGAACCATCGTTCCAATGCGTTAACGTTAGCCAAACCGTATCTGTAAATGTCGGTGTCTCTACTGCTTCTACTGTCTCTAGCCAAATTGTATTAGTGGCGTAGTTACCTACTCCTCGAATAGCAACCACTTTCATATCAACTGGAGCGAAATAAGCACTTTGCCTACCATCTACACCAGCACAATCGATGGGATAATCAGCTGGTGTTCCATGCGAATGATTATAGTGACTTGCAGTTCCATTATAGTTTTGTGTTACCCGCATAGTCTCCATGCCAAAATAAAACTTATTCATTTTTTGTTACCTCACTTTCAACTGCATTGCTTGTCGTTTCATTCGTGTTCTTTTTTGTAAAATAGAACGTGAACGTCATTGTGGCGAACGGAATAAATACGTCCGCTTCAATTCTGTTCGTAAAAAATCCAACTACTAATGTAATGGCCATCAATATTGTAATAATCGATTTGAGATCGATTAGTTTAACTAATTTTTCTTTCATATTCTTCATCCTTTCTTTTAAGAAATGCCAATTTTTGCCAAAATAAATGCTACAATTGCACCTACAACGGCAGTTCCGACATAACTAACAATCTTTTTCCACTTTTCTGCGTCAGCAACAACTGTTTCCTGTTCCAGTTTAGTATCTAAATTAACAAGTCTTTTTTCCAAATTGTCATACCTTTCCTTTAACGTATTAACGTCTTTTTGAGTAGCATTTGTCGAACGAATAACAGCCTCTTTAAAATTAGAGACAACCGTTTTTAGATCATCAGAAATATTTTTCATTTCATTAATAAATACTTGGAGTGATTTGTCAAGTTGATGCAATTCTGTTTTATCTTTTTCTCGATACTGTTCAAGAATATTCACTCTTCTCTTTAATTCTGCAATTTCTTCATTCACTTTTATTCTCCTTTCCAATAAAAATTTTATGTCCATAAAAAAGGACTTCGTCTTTACGAAGTTCTTTAGTATAGATTACTCGATATCTTTTACCCCAAAACCGTTTCCAAAGCCAAATTAGTTTCTTCATTTATGCTCCTAGGGTGGTTGCGTCGACGAGAATATGTTGATATGCTTCATTGTTTTTATCAACCATTGTTACAGTTCCAGTGAATGGGTTTCCCCAAGGATCAGTTATATCTTTCGCAAGTTTAGAACTTAAATTTATTCTTATACCTGTGTTTCTATCATACGCATAGCATACTCCATAGTCCTGTGCTGAAAAATTATTTGTAAAAAAATCAACACGGTATTCGTCAACAACATAAGCCAACACATAATCGGAACCGTCATCCAATTCAATAAAATTTTTGTCCCTGTTTTCATCTGTCATACTTTGTATATCGACATGAAAATCATCCGGAAATGTGAAATAAAACACTGTGTTATCAGTTATAATATCTCCAACTTTCAACGGGCGAATGTTTTCATCTTCTATATATAAGTGGCGATATACATTGTTTTCAACAATTGAACTTACTATATAATCTTTATCGTTTTTATGCGTTGTTTTAGAATTATTGGTTTCTTTATTAATATCTGCTTGGTATGAATATATTTCGTTTGGAATTCCGCCATAATCATAAAGTCTAACTACTGGAAGTAGGCTTTCGTTTTTATTTGTATAAAACCGAATATAGTCATTCCAATTAGTGTTTTGAAACATTACCAAGCCATAATCAACGTTGTTTATAATTTCTGTTGATGTAACATAATTTTGCCAAAACCCTTGGGGTATCGTAGAAAATATGTCTTTCCCTTTTAAGTTGTCCCCAACCATTATCCTACGTCTATGTGTACTAACTGGCTTTCTATAAAATACACTGCCATCTTTTGCTAAACCGCTAACAACCTTCCCGTTTACGCAAGCACCTGCCCAAACGTTTCCATTCATTACTGTTCCCATAAAATCACTCCCAATAGTAAATGTTGTTTGGATTTGATTGGCTTAGAGAAATGGCGTTATTTTCATCAGTTGCTTGAACTGCTGTAACACTTGTGCCAGATGGACCTTGCGGTCCTGTATCACCCTTTGGTCCTTGTGGTCCTGTTTCGCCTTTGTCTCCTTTTGGTCCTTGTGGACCTTGTTCACCTTGTGGCCCAGTTTGTCCTTGAATACCTTGCGGACCTTGTGGACCAGGTGGTCCTTGTATAGCAGAAATATCAACAAATTGTCCGCTTTCATTTTTAACTTTAATTACTGACATAATATTCCTCCTTACGCTTTAAATATTTCTATCTTAAATTTCTTATTTGAGTATGACCAATGTGAGGCTACATATAAATATAATCTTGTAACATTTGTTGTTACTTCGAATGGGATAGTTTGGTCTGTATTGTAAAAGTTAGTATTTACAATTTGAACGTAATTAGATTGAATTAATTTTACTGCTACGGTCGAATTTTGTGGGTCTGATATATGAGTTATTTTGCAAATGTAGTTTCCTGGCTCTAAATTTTGTACATTCGTTTCAAAATTTAATTCACCATTAAATGAAGATGTTTGAGTTCCATTTAAAGTTATAACTCCGTCTTCAACGACTAAACTATATCCGTTTGAATTAAGGTTCATATCATTTATCACTAATATATTACCCGCTTCTTTTTCCCAAACGGTATTTCCATTAAAAATAACCTTTTCGACCTCATTCCCGTTATATATAATATTTTCGGGTGTATTCCCGTTAAATGATAGTGCCATATTAAGACTCCGTTGTCGTGATAGTTAATGTTTCGCTGCTGCTATCGTAAGAAAATATAGCACTAGTAAGAAACCCACTATCATTTGTTAAATCACTTGTTTTAGTTGGAACTGTAACAGTATTTCCGCTTGGGTCTATCCATACTTTTACGCTAGGGTCTGTTGGCTCTGTTTCACTAATTACTGTTTGTTGAACGCCAATATCATTTAATGTTTTATTTCCAACCAATTCAACGGAATTAATTTGTGGCTTATTGGTTAGTTCGGGATAATTAACTGTTCCTTGGCTACCGTCTAGACCGTTCTTAGCACTGATGTTGACCGTTACGTTAGAACTGTCACTTTTATTAATGGTTAACGGGGTAATTGTATATCCGTCGCTTTGTGTTGGCGTTCCAGTTGTTATCGTTGTAATGCTTACTCCGTCCGAACCGTCTTGTCCACTTGGTCCTGTTGGTCCTTGTGGTCCAGTTGCTCCCGTTTCGCCTTGCGGACCAGTCGGACCTTGTGGACCTTGTTCACCTTGCGGACCAGTCGCACCAGTTTCCCCAGTGTCGCCCTTATCCCCTTTTTCACCTTTAAGACTTGCCTTTTGTTCTTCGGTTAGGTTATCAAATGAAACGGTTCCGTCTACGCCATTTTTAGCGTTAACATTGACAACGGTAGTGCTGCCGTCGGACTTATTAAAGGTAATAGGAGTAACTGTATAATTTCCGCTTTGTGAACTTTCGCCAACACTTGCGGTCGTAAAACCAACCCCAGTATCGCCTTTTTCTCCTTGAATACCTTGTATACCTTGAATACCTTGATCGCCTGTATCTCCCTTGTCTCCTTTTTCTCCTTGAATACCTTGGTCGCCTTTTGGTAAAACTAAGTTCAAAACTTGACTTGGGCTTGTTCCTGTGATAGTAGCGCTTGCGTTGTCACCTTTCGTTACTGTTCCAATTGTCAATACATTTGACAGACCTGTGTTTCCTATATCTCCTTTGTCCCCCTTGTCTCCCTTTGGACCTTTAATATTGACTGTTTGTGGATTTGGCAAACTACCGTCATTACTCCACGATAGATCTCCATTAGTTGCAACATTAGGAGTAAATATCGTTCCAGTATCACCTTTTTCGCCTTTTTCACCTTGCGGGCCTTGCGGTCCAGTATCACCTTTTGGTCCTTGAGGTCCTGTTTCGCCCTTTGGACCCTGTGGTCCCATGTCTCCTTTGTCACCTTTTTCGCCTTTTAAAAAATCAATATTTCCAATAATGCTTTGTTCATCTTTAATGATACCAATTATCTTATTTTCCACTTTTACACCTCGTTTTCAGGATGAGTTACATCATATTCTAAAATGAATTTTCCTTTAGTAACAGTGTATTCATCGTCTTCTATAATCACCGCCACATCATAATAATAGATTCCTAGTGGCATATTACTTGTATCACTAGCGGAAATTTTCACTCGATATGATTGAATATTGTCAAGATATTCAATGCCACTTCCAATCTTCTTTTGTAAGATAAAATCAGTATTATTTGGATTTGATTTCACTGTAAAAAAAATTTTTGCATTAGGATTATACTCAACAGTTTCGCCTGATAAATAATTTAATTTTAGTATCAAATGTTTAGTATCTCCCCGCGTGTGAATTAAATCTACTACTTTCATTTATTGCCTCCTTCTCTATTCAGATTTTGCATACTTAATCCAATTGCTCCATACACCATCTTTAAAAATACGAGTATGGATGGTGCCTGATTCATAAGGATATGCAATTTGAAATCTATTTGAATCTAGCGCTCTTGTTTTAATAAATAACGTATGAATAATGTACAATTTTTTATCATTTCCACTTGGATTATTTAGATGATTCGTTATGATTAATTCCTCTAATGTTTGATTTGGATCTAAATTTTCATCTTCAGAAGTAATTCCGTTCGATATTTTTGTACCAAACTTATCATAAACATCCATTCCAAATTCAAACACATCTTTACTAGAAACTTTTCCAAAAGCGATTCCTCTGCCACTTGCATTGTAATTTATTAATGTAAATGCACTTGATAGCGGTAAATCTTTTGACGTACTAGTGAAATAGTCTGTCGCTTCTATCTTAAAATCGTACTCGTAGTCGCCATCTATATTTTGAATAATCTGCGTCGCACTTAATGAGTAACTTGCGTTGTCTAACGCAATGTCCGTCCAGTTTGTTTCATTTTGTTTTTTGTAAAGTAAATTAAATGACTTTGTATTTTTATTATTGATGGGACTAATACTTGCATTTACTGTTACCTTTGCATTTGAACCTTCATCGTTTAGTGTTCCATCAATATCACATCGCTCGACATTAAACGCTTGAACTGTTGGTGTACTGTATTCATCTACGTTATATTTGTACGTGACACTTTTACTTCGGTTTCGACTATCTGTAACCGTTACTACACAGTTTTGTGAGCCACTACCTATCAATACGTCTGTTGTAAATGTATTTGACGGATAAGTAGCGCCGTTAATTGATACCGACCAACTTTTTATTGTACTGCCATACGCCCCATTTGCCGACGCACTACCGCTTATTTTTGAACGTGACTGGACAAACGCCCCAAATTGTGCATTTATACCGCTTACTGCTTCGGTTAACGTACAACCCGTTACACTCGGTTTAAATTCGTCCGTGTCGGGCATTGTTACGGTATAGTCCGTATATTTTGTTCCGATCAAAGTTGAACCATTGTACGTATCGCAATAAATTCTTAACGTTCCGCTTGTACCGTTTGGAATACCAGTTGCTAGGCTTTTCGGGATGGTCCATGTTGTGTTATTTGTTAGCCCTGTTGCTATCGTTCCAGTCATTGACCCCCAGCCATATCTTAAAGTATGGGTAAATGAGGTGCTAGCACGATTCGTATTAATAGTAATGCTACTGCCTAATTGAAATGTACCAGTTGCGGTTGGTGTACTTGCTCGTGCGATTGGTGTTAGGATTTCGCCAATGCTGTTTGAAACCGTTCCAATCCACGAACCTGCGTATGTAATGTTTAATCCGAAACTTACAGATACGTTCAACGTTTTATGACCGTCTGGATTATGAGGTACATTTTTATTTGCTTCTCCAAGTAATTTACTAGAATTATTGTTAAGAGTTCCAATAGACGTGCTAAAGTAATAATTCGTTCCGTCAATTGTGATTGTTCCGTTCTTTGTAGCGTTCGAAACAACTCGACCGTTTGTTGTAACTAGGTATAGCTTTACGTTTACAGGTGTGTAATTACCCGCTACATTGCCCGCGGATGGTGTTGTAACAATTCTTAAAATTAGCCCAGTGGCTATTGTGCTATCATATTGTGCCATTTAATCACCCCTTTACCTTTTTGAAATCCAAAGACCCGTTATTTCGTGGAATAAAAGCAAAATTACCTACTGCAAGCGAATGAGTAAATTCGCCATCTGTTATATAAATTCTGCCATCTGTTATATATGCTACTTCTACATTATTGTTGTAAAATGACAATCTGTCATTTTGTAATTCTAATGTAATTTCATTACCAACTTCACCTAAAGTAATCTTTCCGTCGACAAAGCGTATGAATTTAATCAACTCTTGATAGTTTGCGTTAACTGTTCCGTCAATGCTAGTTATTTGTTGCACTATTTGATTGAACTCAAATTCCCAACCTTGCGCTGTCTGTGACATTTGTGTTGACATGGTTTCTTGCAACTCTTCGATGGTTGTTGATAATGAATTTCCCATTTCATCGATTGCTGTTTGTGCTTCTGTGGTTGTCATATAACTTTCGCTGACTTGAGTTAATATTTCGCTTGGCATTTGTTGAATAATAGAACTATTTTCTATTTCTTCATTAACAATAACAGTAACATCTTTATTTGTAACAAAGTCGCTAGTCATATTCTCAACTTTTTGAATTGTGCTTTGTTGATTACCAAGTTGAATTCCTGTCAATGTAGATTTACTCTCGCCTAATGTTACCGTCATAGATTCTGGTTTTGTTAAAGGAGTCTGTTTTTCAGTTAGTAAATATGTCTTAGATATGTTATGTGGCGTGGATTGTACTTTGATATAACTTCCCATTCTGAAATTTGATATAGATTTATCAATTGTATTTAAATCAATAGCATTTAACTGAAGTGTACTTTTCAACATTACAGCTTTATTATCTAAATAATCTTGTGCTTTATTTTTTAAGTTTGTAGGTAATGTCACATCATCCCATGTTGTTTCTTCTACTGGTGCCACGATCCAACCATAGAGTGCAAGTGCTGTTTCATTTACTAAATAATCTTTACCTTCATTTACAGATGTAATTGTAAGTCGTTCCTTTGTACCATCTTCATTTTCGATTTCTGCTCCCAAAGGTATGACAACCGAGTATGTTTCACTTGCATCATTATCAACCGCTATATTAATTAAGTTATTCCCAAATTCAATTGTTTGAGTGGATATTATTTGTGAGTCTCCCTCTGTAAAATCGTCTACCCAATCAACAAATATGCCGTTATTTTCATATCTTTCAAGCATATATCCGCCAATGGTTTCGAGAAGCTTTGAGGTTATGCTATTGAATGTGTTAACATAATCTTCACTACTTCTATTTATATAGTCATTATTGTCCAAATTAGCACCTGTCATCTTACCAATATAAAGTACTTTTTCTCCATCTACCTCGTAATATGATTTTAAAAAACTAGCATCTGGCACAATAACCTGTTCATATAAAGACTTTTCGGCATCATAAGTAAAATAAATTTTATTCGACATAATAGTCGTGTCACTCGTTTTAGAAAATGTTCCAACTTGTGTATTATGATTGTTTATAAAATATTGAAATAAATTTTGTGGACTACCTTGAAATTCAAATGGTTTTTGCATAGTGTCAACTAAAAAAGCAAGCACACTTTCGCATGTTACTTGCTTACTCTTATCCATTTGTTGATTGTCTTTTATAATCCTTCCTTTAAAGATTGTTGTACCATCTTTTTTCAATACGATTTTGGGAATTAATTTATCCAATTTATCAAAGTGTGGATGATTAGGATAAATTTGAAAACTCAATTCGTTTATCTTACTCAATTTTTCAGTTAAAATTGGATGTACTAAATAATAGTCTGTTCTTAAATCGTGAAGAAGGAAATCTTTATAAAAAACTTGATACACTAAATAATCCCTTCTCGGTATGTGAATTTCAAAGTTCCTGTTCCACTAATAATATCAATTTTATTATTTCCTTCCTTTAACATAAAATCAGGGCTTTCTAGATGTTCACTAATACTAAATTGAGTATTTTCAAATTTAAAAACAATATTTCCTGTACTTTCAACAATTGGCATTACTGTTTTACTAAGATTTTGCAAAAAAAATGAATCTCCTGGTTTTACATTTTTTTGAATAATTGTTTCATGTTTTTTCATTTTATATGGTTCACAATCACAAGTAATAGAAATGTGAGCGACAGTTGTATCGTTTGTAAATGATGAGATTTTACATCTACCTTCATAATAAAAATCAGAATCAACATCTAATGTTATTTTTCTTCTCTTACCATGTAAATAGGATGAAATTTTACTTTTTAAATTCCACCAATCATCAGGATCTTGAAACATGTCAAAGTTGAATGTAAGAACTCTGTTCGAATATACAACTTCATCGTTTGCTCCAGTCAAATCTAATAAACCATTTCGTCCTTCTATTTGAACATACTTAGTTACAACTGTTGGATCAGCAATATTTTTTGAAGTCATTAACAAATCCCAGTCTTTTATCGTATGCATATCATCAAATTGAACCCCGTTCATATAACCCCCTCTTTCTAATATCCTCTTTTTACTTTGGCAGTGATATTTCCTAATTCATTATCCATTTTAGAAGCAATTTTTCCAACTAGAGTCCCATCATCTAAGACAATATATCTATCTAGATTTTCTAAAATTTCCGGCATGTATTTGTTTAATATATTAGCCAAACCAGCAATATCATCTGTTTTATTCTGTTGATATTTAGAGTTCATAAAATTCGTAGACGATTCTAATATGATGTTTTTTTTGACATCTGGAGAATTTAATTGCCCATTTAAACTATTGTTCATTTCTCCTAAAATATCATTCCCAAAGCGACTCACTGTTTGTAGTGCCTTCTTTTTCTTATTTTCTACACCATTAATAAAGCCTTCGTCTAAAAATTCTCCCATTTCTGTAGATGCTTCTGAAGGAGAATGCTCTTTTAACGATGACCTTAATGTATTTAATAAATTTAGTCCGAAATTAGCAATAGTATTATAAGCACTCCCTTTTCTTTTATTGATTCCATTATCAACTCCAGCCACTATATTTTCTCCGGCAGTAACCGCCTCTTTTTTCTTAGAAAGAACACCATCAGCAAATGCTTTGCCAATATTTTGACCAGAAGTTTTAATTTTATCAGGAGTCTTATTCGTTTCATTTTGAATAATGTCATTTAATTGTTTTGTTGCGTCTTGGACTGATATTTGCCCATTTAATAAACCGTTCGTTAAACTTTCAGGAATTTGAACTCCAGAATTCCGAGCTTCATTTAAAGATTTTGAAAATTCAATAGCATCGCTTAATTTCGTATTGGCATCTTGAACGCCTATCGTTCCATCAATTATACTTTGTGCTAAATTATTTGGAATGATAGCACCATCGTTCTTAGCAGTTTCAGCAGCCTGACTAAATTTAACCGCTTCATTCAAACGAGTTACAGCATCCTGAACTGATATTTGTCCATTATTTAACTGTTCACTTAATTGACTTGGTATTTGTAAGCCAGCATTTTGGGCATTAATTATTGCTTGATCAAAAATAATCAAGTTATTTAATTCATCAATTGATTCAGGTACAACATATAATCCATCTAATATTCCTTGAGCAACTGATTGAGGTATCTCTATACCTTGCTCTTTCGCACTATTTGTTAGTTCTGTCAATTTTTGCTGAAGTTCTGCTTGATCAAACATATTATTAACGTATTCTTGAGTACGATTGTATTCATCATTTAAGTTTGTTAAGGAATTTGTACTCTCATCAAGAACTTTCTTTGTGTTTTCATACGCTTCTTTTTTAATTTTTTCGTTTTCAATCAATTGAACCCATTGTTTATTTAATTCAGAATTGAATCCTCTTTCTAAAGAGTTATGTTCTTTTTCAAATTGAGCAAGTTCTTCTTTTGCTTTTTGGTACTCTTCTGTTGCTTTTGTATGTTCTTTTGTTGCCTCAGCATTTTCAATCTCCGCTTTGGCCATATCAGATGCAATACTAGTCAAGTTTTCTTGTGCTGCTTTGGCTTTTATCAAATCTTTTTGAGCGGCGACATTACTTCTAATTGCATCTGTAGACATATTCAATGCATCTTTTTCTTCGTCGTAATTCAACTTCAAATCAGGCATTATATCATTCAATTCTTGAATTAATAACTTCAGTGTTTCTTTTTGAGCATTGCTTTTACTTTCTACATTGCTTAGTTTTTCAATTTTATCTACTAAAATATCAGCATTTGCACCTTCTTCTTCTGCACTCGAAAGAGAATTTTGTCTCGCTTCGTTTTCTTTGGTTAATGCTTCCGTAAGTTCTTCATGTTTTTCTTTTAAATTATTGGCTGATACCCACGTTTCATCCATTTGACGTTTCTGTTCGGCCATTTTTTTTGTTCCTTGTACCACTGCTGTAATTAATGTTGCTAGAGCAGTAGCAGCTAAAACATATGGAGCGGCAGAAACAACAGCATTATTAGCGGCTTGAGCTGTCGTCATGCTCTTTAATATCGTTACACCTTCGCCACCCCATTCAATAAATTTCCCAACACCATTAACAAGAGAACCAAATCCATTTACTGCACTTCCTAGCAATGCTAATAAAGGTGTGATTGTCGCAGCCATTAGAGCAAATGTTGCCACATTCTTTTTGGTTCCATCATCTAGGTTATTAAATTTTTCAACTAATTTTGCTACAGAATCTAAAATATCTGAAACAATTGGTAAAAAACTACTGCCTAAATCCGCGAGCGTATTTTTTATTTTCTTTATAGCAGTTTGCATCTTGTTGGACGTTGTATTATGCATTGTATTAGATGTATTTTCAGCAATATCCTGAATATTTTCGAACTCATCTCCTACAGATGTCAGAGACTTAATAAAATCAAGATTTGAGTCTTCGCCCATTGTCCCAAATGCAGTAGCGGCCATTGTTAAAGCTTCTTGTTCATTTGTACAATCACTAATTCCTTTAACGATGCTATCTATAACATCTTTCTGTGTAGCACCGCCTTTTTGCCATGACTTAAATACTTTTTGCGTATTTTTATCAAAAGAGCCAAGTTTTTCTTCAATTGTGCCATCTGCTAATCGAGTTGTCACTTCATTAATTGCATCATTAACTTTATCTAGATTATAGGCACCATTTTCTGACCCGTTTTTTAGTAATTGAAAATATTCACTAGCACTATACCCAGCCTGTTTAAATTTACCAACATATTCTGCAACATTGTCTCCGAGTTCACCTGAAAAGTCTAAACCTTCTTGTGCACCCTTTACAAATAAATCAAATGCTTCGTCTGATGTTAATCCATATTGGTACATTAGATTTCTAATGCCACGCAAAGTTTCTTGAAAATCCATTCCATATGCATCTTCCAACATGTAGGTTTTTTCAACAACTGATTGCAATTGTTCATCTGGCAAATCTCCTAAAATATTAGAAACGATTCGCATCTTATCTGCAATATCAGCGTAGTCTTCACCATAATTGTTATCATGAATGCTCTGCAGTATATTTCTATATTTATCTGTTTCATCAATTGCTTTACCTGTTGATGAAATAAATTTTGTTGTTGCATCTTCTAAAGATGTTGCTGTTGTAATAGCTGCACCCAACCCTGCAGTTGCCGTAGCACTTAATGGAGCAAACTTACCGCTCAAATCTTTTATTTCTTGACCAGCATCTTTTATTTTAGTACCAAATTCTTGAACACTTTTCCCTGCGAGTTCCATTTGTTTGCCCGCTACACTTGAAAATTCTTTCAATTCATCTTTTAAGTTGTTTAATTTCTGCTCTGTAGCAATTATTTCACGTTGAAAGTCACGATATTGTTCTTGTGTGATTTCTCCACGTTCGAATTGTTCTTGAACTTGTTTTTGTGACTCCTTAAGAATCTTAAGTTTTTCACTCGTTTCATCAATTGCCTGTGTTAACAATTCTTGTTTCTGTGTTAATAAGACAACATTTGATGGATCTGCTTTAAGTAATGTATTTACCCCTTTTAATTCTGTTTGTAAATTTTTTGTTTGTTTTTCAACACTGGATAGTGCATTTCCTAGTTTATCTGTATTTCCACCAATTTCAATTTGAATTCCTTTTATTTTTGAACTAGGGCATATAATCACTTCCTCTCATACAAAAAAAGGAGTGTTTGTTATTTAACACTCCTCAGTTGTTCCTTTTTTTCCCTTATCTTATCCCTTTCAGGTTCAGTTGTTTCCAGTCTTTTTGCATTAATTAAATATTCGATACCGTCTGACGTCATAGAACAGTTATATATAAATGCTTCTCTTAGATAAAACATAAATTGTATAATATCTAATTCTTCAACATCAAAAAATGAAATATTTAAATATTTTGAAACTGTCTTTTGTTCAATTGTTTTTATTTCATACGGATTATTTAATTTTTGTGGTGTGGGATAGTAAGGGATCTTTAGTTTTTTTGACTAATAGTACCTTGAACCCAAGTAAAGTATTTTGTAAGCAAATCGTATATTTCATCATAATCTAACCAATCTTCTATCTGTTTAGTTGTAACTGTATAATTTTGTCGATTACTGCTCAATGCTAACGATATTGCTTTAACTAAATTGTCGATTTCCTCATTATTATATTTGTCGCTAGTTTTAGTCAAAGCTGTTATTGCACGAAAAACTTTCAATTTTGGTGGATTTACATTAATTTTTTTCCCATTCTTTAATTTAACGGGAAAATATCTTTTTTTGACATCTGTCATATCATAATACATATCAATTACATCTCATTTCTACGCGTCTGCGTCAATCTCTTCATCAAGAATAATTAATGTACCATCTTTATCGTTTGGTAGAGCAGTAAATTGCGCATCAATAACAGTCTCATTATCAGTTGCAAAAGTAAGTGTAAATCCACTTGTATTCTTTCCAACAATTGTTAAACGTACATCGCCATCGACGTTATCCTCATGAACAAATCTAAGTAAATACGATTTGCCATTATCATTACCAACACCGCCAATTTTTGTAGTTCTTTTACCATTACCTTCAGTTACTTTTCCAGTACTAGATAATTTCGTCAAAGTGTTTCCATTCCATGTCATAATTCCAGATGTTAGAATAGCTTCTTCACGAGTGATTTTCTGTTTCTTAACTTTGCCTAAATCATCTTCTGCAGTATAATACTCTGGCGTATATTGTAAAGATGCTCCTCCTTTAATCCATCCTAATATATTTGTTTCAGTTTCAATTGTTTCATCTTCTGGAATTGTACCATTAAATTCAGTGCAGTATAAAATACCACTACCTAATGTGATTGTTTCATTATCTCTTTTTGCCATATTTTATTCTCCTTTCATTTTTTCGAAAACTGGTTCTAAATCATAAATTGTTACCCACAATTTATCGTCATTTAACCATTCTCTACTCTTTTCAAATTTTATATTTTTTTTATTAAAAAATTGGTCTATCGCTTTTTCTGATGATGTATTTGCTTTATTATCATAATGTTCGATTGTAATATTGTGGATTTTTATATTATTTTTCTGATCAGCACCTTCGAAATCTATAGAATCAAGATAGATATTATAAGGAATCCCAGGAGACGATAAATATCTGAGTTCTTGAATATCGAATCCAGTTCCTTCTTTAAACCACTTTTCAATATCCATTCTCAATCACTTCCTCAATTCCTTTTTCTAAATTGTTCTCCATTTTTTCATAATTTTTTGTTATGAAATCATTTGCCTTTGTTCGTCCACCATTTTTTGTTGCGTGTCCATTTTTAATCAAATGAGTGAGACGGTATTCTGGATCTTTTACATACCAAATATTTTTATAATTGTGCGGTTTATTAATCATATTTTTTTTAGAGATGTGTTTATAGTATTTTTTTCGATTTCCACGTGGTGCATCTCTTTTTGTATCTTGAACAAATTCATTAGTACAATTATCTATTTCTTTTCTGATACCATTGTCGATAGATTTATGATACATTGATAATTCGTTCATGATTGTTTCTGATAAATCTTCAATTTTAACTGACCGCATTATTAAACTCTCCTACAATTGTAATGTCATGATTTTTCATTTCTTTGTTATCAACATTTTTTATATCAAATATTTTATTTTTGTATCTAATCCTATACATTGCAGTATTGTACTGAATATCATCTATTTTTTTACAATATCTAGTTTTAAAGTTAAATGTTCCTGATGTTATATTAGTTGAAGCATTATAGTATTCTTTACCATTAGATTTATTTATATTAGCATGGCATGGATGATAATCACTCCATGTTTCATCATCCTTAATTTTTTGAATCATTATTGGTTGATTGTACGTTGCCATTATTATCCTCGTATTTCAACTGCATAATAAAATCATTCTTTAACTTAGATATTGTATTATTTTCTTTCACAATGGACGAGCTTCGTTCGTACAAATCTTCAACGACAAAAAGGACTAACTGTTTAGCCCTCTCATCGTTTTCTTGATATGAACCTACTGCCCCATCTAACCATTCTTTTGCAAGTTTAATATATCTTGTTAATCGTTCATCATGATCGTTAAAGTCGATTCCCAACTCTTTTTTGACTTCTTCTAAAGTAAGCATATATTACACACCTATGCAGTAGCAATTAGTTTGATTTCGATATAACCGTTTACGAACGCGTCTGCGTCGCGAACTTGGACATCTTCACGTTCAATTGCTCTGAATAACGTTAAATCTTCTTCGAACGCATTTAATTCACCTGCAGCGGCCACATTTGAAGTCATGATATTGATTCTTTTACGGTCAAATAATTTAATTCCTTCTTTTAAATCACCAATAACAAATGGTAATTTAACTGCTGTCATTTCATAATAATTTTGGCTGGAAGGGTTGCCAGATGGTTCTTCAACTGGAGTGTAAACTCCTGAATTTTCTGTGTAATAAGTTTTTCCGGATGTTACTGTGGCATCTGCTGATTTTGTATAAACATTTTCACTAGCAAAATCAGCGTTTGGAATTACACGAACTGGAATAGTAGTAGCACCAGCCGTTAAGACTGACTTCATAGGTTCTGCCGGATTTGCTTGTAACAAATAATCACCGTCTGTATCTTTCAAAGTGTCAAGATATTGTAATCCATCATCGTTTGTTACGATTGCAGAGGTTCCCTTGAATGCTTGACCTAACGTAACGTTTAGTACTTTCTTGATATCGTCTAGTCCAGTCAAAACAGTCTTTGCCTTTGTATTAATTGCATTGATGATTAATTTGTTACGTGTAACCCGACTCTCATCAGCAATCCAAGTTGTTATTTCGTCGTAAATATTGGCATCGCTATCTTCAAATAATTCGTTTGCTACTGGTAAGATGCCTGCATATTTACCGATTGTATATGAGATTCTGTCGTATTTAGGAGTGTTCTTTGTTCCAATTGTTTCACCTTCACCAACTTTTGAAAAACCAGTCTGTGAAGAACGTTTCTTGTAAGTTCTCTTACCACTGTTTGTAGAAACAGTTTCAACACTTACCAATTGTTGTAATGAAAATTTGGCTTCACGTAGATGCTCAATGTCAGTTGATACATCTTCTGGTACAGTGTAACCACCGTCGGTGTTAGTTCCTTCGCTCATAGAATTTCGAATTTTTCTAATACTATTAGCAAAGTTTTTAACTTTATCGGTTGCTTTGGCTTTGTTAACGACTTCATCGCCCAATTCCTCTTTTTCATTATTGAATAAACGTTCAGCAACTTTATATTCTCTTTCTAAGTCATCAATTTCAGCGATTTTACTCTCTGCTCCTTTAATATCTTTTGACTCAAACAATTTGTTTGCTTCATCGTTTAGTAATTCAATTTGTGCTTTGATTTCTCTCATTTTCTTATTCATTTACATCATTCCTTTCTTTCATTTTTTTAATAATCAATGAGGATTTAATCAAGCCTAATTTGGCCTTGATTTCTTGTTCTTTTGATTGATTTTCTGTAGAAATCGATTCTTTTTTGTCGTTTTCTAGTGTTTTTTCGTCAATTTTAGGAGAATTTTTCTCTTTTTTTTGCTCTTTTTCTTCATTTTTTAATGACTTTTTAATAAAATCTGGCACGTTATGATAATTTTTAAACAAATTACTATGTATATTTGCAACCGCAACTTTCTCTTCATTAAGAATTGTAACGTTGAAATATTTATCCATATCACTAGCACTTAACCAAGTTTCATCGTTAATTAAGGATCTTATTTCGTCTTCACTAACTTTTGATTTGTTCATGTACATTGGTAGCATTACGTTTTCTTCAATTTTGTTTAATGCGTCAATAGTCTTTTGCATATCGATTGCATTTCCTACAGCCCAAGACATTGGTTTATGAACCATCACTGTTGAATTTTTATATAAGTATAAGTTGTCTGCTACCATCATTAAGAATGAAGCAGCACTTGCACTTAATCCGTCAACATAAGCATCTATATGCGTACCAGCGTCTTTCTTTCTCTGCAACATTGAAATCATCGTTGAAGCGGTAAACACATCACCACCCGGTGAATTAATGTATAGGTTTATTTTTTGGACATTTCCGATATCGTCAAGTTCTTTTTTGAAATCCATTAATCCGACATCCGTTTGGCTTTCTTCTCCGGTCCAATAGTCAACAGATTTTTCTTGAACAATTTCACCATATATAAACAAATCTGCGGTTGAAGGAGATATGTTTTTGAATTCGTAAAACTTCTTCATTATTCATCACCCCCTTCCGTTCCTTTGGCCCCATATTGTGAACCAATTTGATTAATCTCAATTGTTGAACCATTTCCAATCAATTTATCGCCACCGTCTTTTGCATCTAGATCTAAATATGCTCTTGCCTCATTTGGAGTATATAAAAAGTTAGCAATTCCTTTTGTAAGACTCTCTACCTGCGTCTTTAAATCTGTCCTTAAAAGGATTCCTGTACTAAATTTAAAGTAGTATCCTTGCTTAATTTCTTCTGAAGTAAGTAATTTATAATTTAACTCCTCTTCGTATTGCTCTAATATATACAATAAAGTTTCAACTAAAAAAGCCAAGTTTTGACTCTCGCTCGAATTGTAACTTGACTTTGAATAATCATTGATTTGCACAGGTTTTATACCAAATGCATTAGCGATTTGCAATGCACTGTATTTTTTTAATTCCAAGAATTCGTTATCGGCTAATTTAGTTGTTAATGGAGTTAAGTCTGTCCCCAACGGAATCGGAATTAATCCTTTTCCTACATCAACTTCTCCTTTTGCATATTTCTCGATATTTTTAAGAAAATTTTTAACAGTTTCATCTTTTAAATCACCGGTATATTTTACGACGGCCTTTGCTGTAAAACCTGAATCGTAAAGAGCATTTTGCATTTGTTGTGCCTTTTGGTTTCCTTGAATTGTAGTATTTAATATTTCTCTTACACTCAAGGACTTAATTCCATCAAATGTAGTTGACGTTTTAAAATGCAAAATTTCCTCACTTGAAAACTTATATGTTTGTTCTCCAGTATTGTATATATACCAAATATCTGGAATATCACTTAACAGTTTTCCATCATCATACCAAATATCAACCTGAGTGCTATCTAACGGTATTAATTGTAAATTTTTACCATATCCACTTATATAAACATAAGCATTTCCATAATGATTTCGACATTGTTCAATTGTACTTTTAAACACAGTGGCAGTCATGTATCGATTGGGTCTATTTCTCACAACGTTATACAAATTGTGCTTTCGTGCCTCTATCACACCGTTTTTCTTGGTTTTTTGTAATAACTTCAATGGTAACTTACCAACTGCTTCACTCAATATTTTTAAACAAGCAAAATATGTTGCTTCTGATCTTTCGTCGCGTTCAAGATGTTTATCGATTCCTAAAAAATCTGCAAGTTTAACCCATTCTGTCATATCATATTTATTTTTGGGCTTAAAAATTTTGTCTAATATTTTCATTTTATCACCTCTAATTCCACGACATTTGTTCTAAATACTTATTCATTTCTTCTTCTAAATTAACTTTATTATCATCTTCTTGTAATTTCATATATGCAATATGAGCATCAATAATCGCATCAACTACGTCTATTCTCTTATATTTGGCATGAGGTTCTTTATCAACTTTCTTTTCATCAAATGAATTCTTAACAATTTTTGCGTTACTTACAGACCAACTAAGCAATTCATTTTTTTGATTATATTCGACTTTTCCTGATTTGATATTTAATTGCATATCCTCTGTACCATCATTTAAAAAACGAGCGCTCTGTGTAATCATTAATAGCGGAGCTCCAAATTCCTCTAAATCTGTTAAAAAAGTATCAGCATTGTGAGGATCATATCCTATACCTTTCACATTAAGTTCGTATTTATCAATTAATTCATGCAAATGCTTAAGAATAAATTTGTAATCATTTTTATATTCATCACTACTACCCGTAACCGTTAATAGTTCTTGACTTTCCCAAACATCGTAGGGAGCTATATCAGTTTTAATATGCTCCTCTAATCTTCCCTTCGGCATAAAAGAATGACTATAAATATAAAATGACTCTCTTCTTGGTATTTCAATTGCTATACTTGTTAAATCTCCTCCACTTGACAAGTCAAAACCAATATAACAATCTCTGTATCCATCAACTAATACAACATCGTCCAATGTCTTATTTGATCCACATGCTTTCCATTTTTCTAACTCAACAAATGAATTATTAGTATTGTTAGTCCATAAATTAAGCCTTTTTATCATGAAATCACGAAGTTCATCTCCGCCCATATCTTTGGCAGTTTCTGCATCAACGTGTAACGTTTCAATTCCCTTTTCTGTTGATGCTAAATATGGATTGGCTTTAATATAATTGGATTCGTCAAAAATATCATCACCTTTGTCTAAACAGTAGATGTCAGCAAAGAAATCCTCTGCAGTATTAGTTCCCTCCAAAATATTTATCGCATAACTATCCATGTCGTAGCAAAATGAATTTTGTTTTTCTCCACGAGTTGTAATCATAGACACAAGCGTTTCGTCTAACGCAACGGTTCCATCATAAATTGTCTTGTAAATTTTATTTGATGTGTGTTGATGTAATTCATCAATACTACTAAAAATAGATTGAAAACCATCGTCTAGGCCAGATTCTTTGGATAACGCTTCAATCGTGGACTTAGTTTGTTTTGAAACAATCATAGATTTATAATCTTTGATATCAAACATCTCACTCAAATCTTTATCAGACTCGATAAATTTAGCCATAGCTTCCCAAGCAATTCTAGCTTGTCGTTTCTTTGTTGCAACTGTAAATAACTTACCATAATGATACCCACTAAATCCTGATATATAAGTGCCAAGAATACCGTTTTCAATTGATTTGCCGTTCTGTCTAGCTTTGGAAATATATGATCGACGAAATCTACGAAAACCATTTAATTTTTTCCATCCAAATCTGGAGCCGATATCAAATGCCTGTTCTTCTATTAATTTAACAGGTTTAGGTTCTTTACCATCTGCGATAATAAGTGTTTCTGCAAATTCTAAGATTCGTTCACTTGCATTTATATCCCAATAATACGGAAAATCCTTTGTCCTTTGTTTTTTTAAATTTTCTAGATGTCTTTTACATGCTAAATAGTGATATCTGCATGATATCACTTTATGTTCAACAACTTTCTTAGCATGATCTGTAACTCTATCTCTAGATAACGAACTTTGCAAATTTATTTTCTTTTGGATTTTCCGGTGTTTTTGGTAAAATCAATTTGCATCGAGAAGTAATTGTTAGTCCTAAATCATTGGCACATGCTCTACATTGCTTAAATGATTTATCTTGAAGGGTCATGATTCTATCTAATTGGTCAATATCATTTTTTATTTCTTTTTTATTTAATTTTTTTGTTAATGACAAATATGTGTGCTTTGAAATGATATATCTTGCCAAGCAATCCTCGTCTAGTTCTGTCATTATTCCTATATAAAGCAATTTACTTGCGATTTCTTGGAATTCTTCTTTTTGTTTTTTTGTTAAATAGCCTGGTATATTAATGTTTTTCAAATCCACTTTTAACTCACTTGCTTGGCGCTCAGCAATCTCTTCTTTTGTAAGATGTTTTTTGCCCTTTGCTTGAATCAATTCAATTGGTTGACGTGTTCGTGGCACCATATCACTTCCCCTCAAACAAAATTTTATTTGGGGAATTTTTTCTACACAATACTCCCCTGCACCGTTCCCAAGCGAATTCCAAATACTTTTTTAACCACCCCTGGCATATAAAAATTACTATTTTTGAGTGCCATTTCCTTCTTGTGAATTTTTATTTTTTAGATTTTCATTATCCTTATCTTCATCAGTTCCATTATTTTTATTATTTAAATTATCATTATCTTTTTTATTATTTGATTTCTGGTTATCTTTACTATCTTCTTGCGGTG